>MDSX01008886.1_pt1 | contig 25520 bp, 26 predicted proteins | sample 811141 | NCBI WGS metagenome assembly MDSX01 (sample SAMN05326642, study PRJNA326480) | marine metagenome | isolation source: seawater | place: Atlantic Ocean: South East | collected 2010
CTGGTGGGCTCGGCAGGAATTGAACCTGCGATCTTCGCCATGTCAAGGCGACGTCATAACCCCTAGACCACGAGCCCAGATATCTTAGTGGGCTATATTCTCCCAAATGAATGATTCTGCCTTTAGTCTTCCATCTATGAAATGATCTTGGAAATTTTTCCATCACAGTTTTTCCAGCTACAATGTCCTGTGACTCTAATTCGGCCATTACTCATCTTAACATTAGTCGGATTAGATATGATTCGCCTGTGTTTACATTTCATACAGAAGCCGGAAATTCCTTCTGTCATGTATCTCCGATGTATTGGAGAAATTTTAATGCGTCTATGAGGGAGGAATTGGTAATTTTCCTCTGATAATCAAAAATCGTCGTACTGAGAGCCTATGTTAAGGTGGGACTACTAATCTAAGGCCGATAACTACTGTTATCAGTTCACAGATGCTCGAGTTTGGAATGATAATTACATAATCTTAGTCACATTCTATGTTTGGCTCCCAACGTACTGTTGTAAATTGATAATTAATTATAAGGAATTGCGTGTTGTGAAATGGTGTTCTGTATTAGCCTTAACTATTTTACAATATGAGGCCGGACTTGATTGTATGATGGATTGGATTATCCCCTGGCATTTGACACCAAGCATCTATGTGTTGAGAATTCAATATTAGTAAATCTGCAGGTCCGCCTTCCCTTATGCTTCCGGGGACTAGTGAATTAGTTGAATCCAGTAGTGTAGTGGCGGGATTACGAGTTACAGCCACGAGTGCTTCTAATGGGGTTAGGTTTAGACGATGTGTAGCCAGACTACCTACAAAAGGAATTGACAATGTTTGACAATTAGGATTGAAGTCCGTAGCCAGCGAAAATTGCCAATTATTATCTACACAACGACGTAATGGGGAATTTAGATGGTGGCCAAGAACATAGGGAGTTCCAGGGAGGAAGGTTTGCATGGTTCCAGATTTGGTCGCGTATTCTCTGGCTTCATCCGAAGAGTGCCCTACATGATCGCCACTGACGGCACCTAGTTCTGCTGCTAATTGCAATCCATTCCCATCTACAAATTCGTCTACATGTAATCTTGGTGTAAACCCATATGTCTTGGCGGCCTTCACTATGTCCTCTGTCTGTTCTAGAGTGAACCAACCGGGTTCACAGAAAACATCGCAATATTTTGCATATCCTTGTTCAACAACAGCGGGTAATTGTTCAGATATTAATGACTCTACATAATCTCCAGGCTTCACACCTTTGGGAATATCATGAGCCCCTAGCCATGTTGAATGAATATCTACAAGCGATGTTCCGGATAATATGTTCGAGGCTTTTAATAATTTGATTTCAGATTCAATATCCAATCCATAGCCACTTTTACATTCGATAGTTGTAATGCCTAGGTTTACTGCTCGTTCTATTCGGTTTCTACCCAAAGCAAGTAATTTCTCTAGAGGAGCATTTCTGGTAAATTCTACAGTTTTGTTAATTCCACCACCGAGATTAGCTATATCAGAATAGGTAAGTCCTTGTTGGCGTAATTGCATTTCATTAGAGCGATCACCATCCCACAATAGATGTGTATGAGAGTCCACAAATCCGGGTATAATGGCTTGATAATTACAATCAATTACAGTCAAATCTTTCGTATCTTCAGAACCAAATTCATTAGATAAACAATCCGATTGTTCGATTTTTTTTATGATACCATTTTCAATAAATACCCCATTTCCAGATGGCAGAGTGAGTGTCTCGGTATCACTCATATCGCTGCCGGTCAGCGGAATTGTTGGATCACCATTATCGATGGTAGCTATAGGCCCAGTATTCAGCAGCAACAGGCTCATTGAAGAGATACAAACGTTTCATTGATATGTAGTTCACCACTCAAAGCCATGTGAACAAGGTAATCATAGGGGTAGAGAGCACCGCTCACACCTTTTCATTTGGCCTAGTAACTTTATGCGGTATTCCACGCAAATCACACTCAGCCTTGTATAGACCGGAAGAGGGAGGAATACACCCCAGGGAAGCAGCCGACCACCACTCAGAGTTATCTAGTCAGTTAATAGATAAATTAATGAAAACAGAAAAAATAGACCGTTCACAAATTGAAGCTATTGCCTACAGTCAAGGTCCAGGATTAGGACCTTGCCTTCGAATTGGAGCTAATGTATCAAGGGCGCTTGCAGAACATTGGCAAGTTCCCCTAATAGGGGTAAATCACTGTGTGGCACATATTGAAATCGGCAGAAATCAAACAGGGTGTAAAGACCCAGTCTTACTTTATGTCAGCGGAGGTAACACTCAGGTTATCGCTAGAGCTGGTGACAGATACCAAGTATTAGGAGAAACATTGGATATAGGCATAGGTAATATGTTAGATAAATTTGCTAGAACACAAGGATTGGCCTTCCCGGGTGGGCCAAAAATCGAGAAACTAGCAAAAGAATGGCACGAATTAAACCCTGCAGCTGATGTTGAAGAAATTCCTTTACCATACAGTGTTCAAGGTATGGATTTAAATTTCTCAGGTTTGTTAAATGCGGCTTTACAAAGAATCAATGAAGGCCATGAATTAGGGGCTGTATGTTGGTCGTTACAGGAACATGCATTTTCTGCTTGCATTGAGGTAGCCGAAAGAGCATTGGCTCATACTGGAAAGCGTGAATTATTACTTGGCGGTGGTGTAGCCTGTAACGAAAGGATAAGAGAGATGACACAAGTAATGTGTGGACAAAGAGGGTCTATTGGTGTCTGGCCAGAAAAACAATACTGTATTGATAATGGGACTATGATAGCTGAGTTAGGAAGGAGAATGTTAGAATCAAACTCAATCACCAAATACAATGATAGTTTGGTGAACCCTTCGCTAAGAACCGATCATACATTAGTGGAATGGGATTAAGTGTCTAATTGCGAAGTCTTAACAAGGATTCTACCTGCGATTAGAGATATAGGATGGAAATATAGTGCAGCGACGTAGGAAACCACGAAGTGAGCCTCGGAATATTTTCGATAAATCATCAGGGGGCAAATCACCGAAACCACCTTCCAAGAAAAGCGTCGTTTCAACACCCACTAAAGCTACACCGGCTAAACCTAGTTTACCTCCAACACAAATACCTCCTAAGGCCAAAACCACTGTCAAACAAAAAACAAAATCACAACCGGAAAAGACGCATGAAAAAGAAATTACGGTAAACGAAGATGAGTCAATACTGGAAGAACAAGTACTTGGTGTTACGAAAAGGCGAACAAGAGGCCTGTCAACCGTAGAAGAACAAGAATCTGAAGAGGAATTACCCACCACTAGCTCAAAAGCAATGGAAATTATTGAAGCGACTAAGGCTAGAGCCAATGCTAACGCAATTGCCGAGAAACAACAAAAACCAGTCAAGTCCACGCCAACAAAACCGGTCAAATCCTTCAGAAGACCTAAACCTAAATTTCAACCTGCTACCAAAGAACAAAGATTAGACCGGTCAAGACATATGGAATACAAATACGAAGTCCGAGGACTATTGAAGGACATTGATGTTGCAGAGGAATACCATTCTTCACTATTAGGTTCAATTTGGGCTAAGGGAGAAAGGCAAACCACCCAAGACGCGAAACAATTTATTTTAGACAAACAAAATGAAGGTATTTTAGATGATGCACAAGCAGAAAAACTAAATTCAGTCGTTGATGATTATACAATCAGGAGATAGACCTTTTTTACATAGAGTTCATGCATCTTATCCACTTCGGGTAACTATGGATAGTGACGTAGGTGGGGAAGGTTTGACTACTGATCGCTCCAGTCACCCAACAATTAATACACTAAATGGGATAGAATTTTCTCATCAATCATTAGGTTCATCTGGTGATCCACCTTATACACGGGGAATCCACAAAAACATGTACTTAGATAAACTGTGGACTATGAGACAATATGCTGGTTTTTCAAATGCAAAATCTACCAATTTGAGATTTCATGAACTTTTATCCAAGGGCCAATCAGGCCTCTCCGTTGCTTTCGATTTACCTACCCAACTAGGATTAGATTCTGATTCAGATTTGGCTATAGGCGAGGTGGGTAAGGTAGGGGTCGCAATAGATTCAATCCACGATATGAGAGACTTATTCGAGGGCATAGATTTGTCTATTGTATCAACATCTATGACAATTAATGCACCTGCAACTTCATTATTTGCTCTTTATGTAGCTTATGCGGATGAAAAGGGTGTGCCTAGAAATGAACTAAGAGGCACCGTTCAAAATGACATATTGAAGGAATATATAGCCAGAGGGCTGTATATTTTCCCCCCTTTGGAATCTATTAGATTAACCACCGATTTAATGTCATGGAGTAAGGAAAACACTCCCCTTTGGAATACTATATCAGTCAGCGGTTAACACATGAGGGAGGCAGGATGTACAGCTACTCAAGAAATTGCCTTTACACTGTCAAATGGGTTGGAGTATATTCAACAAGCGGTCAACGTAGGGATTGACATAGATGATGTTGCACCAAGGATTTCATTCTTTTTTGGTTGTCATAATGATTTTTTCGAGGAAGTAGCAAAATTTAGATCAGCTAGAAAACTATGGTATGATCTAGTCACTGAAAGATTTCAACCGAATAATCCGAAATCAACTATGTTGAGATTTCACACTCAAACTGCTGGAGTGACACTAACTGCCCAACAACCGATTAATAATTCAGTTAGAGTAGCTTACCAAGCTTTAGCTGCTGTACTTGGAGGCACACAGAGCCTCCATACTAACTCTTACGATGAAGCAATTGGCTTACCTACCGAGGAATCGGCATTACTCGCTCTTAGAACTCAACAAATTTTAGCCCATGAAACAAATATACCTACTACAGTGGATCCATTAGCTGGTTCATATTTAGTAGAAGAATTAACAACTAAGTTGTATGATGAATCAAAGAAATTAATAGAATCAATAGAATCTAATGGGGGTGCAATGAATTGTGTAATATCAGGATATCAGCAACGAGAAATTCATGAGTCCGCTTGGAACCAATTACAGGCTATAGAAAGCGGGGAAACTTCTGTGGTCGGAGTAAACAAATTCAGTGAATCGGATGAGTCCGCAAAATTTGGCCATATCATTGACCCCTCAAAATCACAAAATCAAATCAATCAACTACTTGAGATGAAAATTAATCGCGATAATTTCGTTATTCAACAACACCTACAAGGTATCCGAAGAGCAGCCAAAAATAATGAAAATTTACTAGAAATAATGATTGAAGCTTACAAAGAAGAAGTCACATTGGGAGAGGTAAACGACGTACTTAGGGACGTTTTTGGTACCTGGATTGCTCCGAGTGGTGTCTGATATGAGCGAAGGAATAGATCACATTGGAATAGCCACCCATTCCTTAGAGGATCATAGTGAATTTTGGAGTAGTCTCGGTTTTATTCAAGGTATTGACCAATTAAATGAGGAACAGGGAGTTAAAATTAGGTTTTTTCAAACCTCCTCAGGCGGCCCAAAAATAGAGCTCTTAGAACCTTTAGGTTCAGATACACCTATTGGACAGTTCCTAACAAAGAGGGGCGAAGGAGTTCAACAAATAGCAGTAAAAACCGATGATATAAATTCTTCAATAAAGAAGTTAAAATCATTGGGTATTCGTATGATAAATGAAGAGCCAGTATTTGGTGCCAATGGCACAAAAATAGCATTTGTTCACCCCTCTTCAACTGGAGGAGTTTTAGTTGAACTCGTTGAACACTAGACGTTGTGGGAAGTAATAGTGAAAAGTAATTGGTTAGACGATTTACCATGTTGCAAGAACTAGGTCAGTTGTTGGATGAAAACAGGTTGACATTTGAGACCGCGAAACAAATTGCTGAAGACTTGTCACTAGAGCTAGCATCACTAAGAAACTCTGGTCAAATTAGCAATGATGCCTTCCTCGAAGCAGGTGTCATTCAGGGAGGAATTTCAGTTCTTTCAAACATGTTAGGTACAAGTATAGATCATTCCGAAATTATGGTTCATTTTTCTCAGATTAGAGATAGGTCAGCTACAATTTGTATAAATTATCCTGAATTAACCGTTGTTTTATCCTAGTATTACTGGAATAATACTACAGTAATATCTAAAATGAGGACGTTTACGCACAACCATGCCAAAGATAAGTCTCGATATGCCCAACGAATTACTCGATGACCTGAAGTTGCATGTAGGCGACAATCACAAATTTGTCTCGGTTGCTGATGCTATCCGTACCGCCTGCCGTAAAATGTTAGATCAATTAGATGCAATAGACGAACGTCACGGCAGAACAAAAGGTGAGTGAATTATGGTTACTGAAATTGAAGCAGAAAAAGCAATATCCACGATACTGGAATATATTGAACCTGGACAGTCTAATAGAGAAGGGTTAGATAATACTCCCTCTAGGGTAGTCAATTCTTGGAAGGAAATATTTGCCGGCTACCATCAAGATCCAGCTGTTGTTTTGAGTTCTACTTTCAACGCTGAAGATTATGATGGGATTGTATTATTGAGGGATATTGAATTCCATTCTACCTGTGAACACCATTTACAACCGTTTGCTGGGAGGGCACATATTGCATATATTCCAGTAGAAAAGATTGTTGGGATTAGTAAATTAGCAAGGATTGTAGAATTACACTCAAGAAGATTACAAAATCAAGAGCGGATTACCAAAGGTATAGCCGATGATTTAGAACAACATTTGCAACCATTAGGGGCTGCAGTGATCATAGAGGCATCGCATGGATGTATGAAGTGTCGAGGGGTCAAGAAACAAAATAGCATAATGACTACATCAGCAATGAGGGGAGTATTCTTCGAAAAAAGTGACGCTAGAACCGAATTGATGCAATTAATTCGTTCGACTCCACTTTCGTAGGTGATTATCTTGCCTATTTACCCCATAGTGGAGATTTTTCACTCAGTTCAGGGTGAAGCTTTTCACACTGGGGTCCCGCACGTATTCATCAGATTCGGCAATTGTAACTTAAGATGTGAATGGTGTGATACGGATTTCCTGACATTTGAAGAAATGACTCTAGAAGACATTGTTGAACAAGTATTAGAATACGATTGTAAAAGAGTAATTTTCACAGGAGGAGAACCCGCTATGCAAGATTTGGAGTCTATTGGAACAGAATTAAAGAATCATGGGATTCATCTTTCAATTGAAACAAATGGAACGATACAAATTCCAGAAATTATAGATTGGATTTGTGTATCCCCTAAAGATCAACTCTACCCAAATGTAAGTATCAAACAAACTACAGGGAACGAGCTAAAGGTAGTATATTGTGGCCAAGATCTTTCAATGTATGACGAACTTAAGAATGGATTTGAACATCAATATCTGCAACCATGTTATATCGATAATGAAACAGTGGAGCAGAATGGTAGGAACTTTGCAGTTGTGGAACAATTAGTGAAAGATAATCCTGGATGGCGTTTGAGCCTACAAACACACAAATGGATGGGGGTTGACTAATGCGAGCAGTAATGGCATTATCTGGCGGTATGGATTCTACCGCGTTGTTGTGTAGATTGCTAGCAGATGGTTACGAGGTTAGTTGCATATCATACGATTATGGTCAGAAACATGTCATCGAAATTGAAAGAGCGAGGGCAAATATTTCCTATCTCTCTGATAACGGTATATCGGTAAAACATAGAATAGTAGACTTATCCGGTGTAATGGGTATTTTCCATTCAGCATTAACCAACGAGGAAATTGAAATTCCAGAAGGTCATTACGAAGAGGAACAAATGAAAGCTACAGTAGTGCCTAATCGAAATGCTATCTTTTCCTCAATCTTGTACGGGTATGCTCTTTCGATAGCAACAAAAGAAGATATAGACGTAATTATAGCGCTAGGAGTACATTCTGGTGACCATGCAATTTATCCAGACTGCCGTCCGGAATTCTATGAATCGTTAGGGGAATCTTTTGCGAAAGGAAACTGGGATAGTGAACGAATATCTTTCCATCTGCCATATATTGATGGTGACAAAGAAACTATTCTGAAAGACGCATTAGAATCGTGCAATAAATTGGATATAGACTTTGATACGATCTTCAGAAATACAAACACATCATACAATCCAGATGCTAAAGGAAGAAGCAGCGGTACTAGTGGAGCGGATGTGGAGAGGATACTTGCTTTCCATGCAATAGGTAGAGAAGATCCTGTTGAATACGTCAAATCATGGAATGAAGTCTTACAAGGTGGTCTAAAGGCACACTTACGGTTTCATGTAATGAAACAAAACGGCACAGAGAGACCGTTTACTGGTGAATATGACAAACACTTCGAAACGGGAATTTACAATTGCGCAGATTGTGGAATTGCTCTATTTGAGTCAGATTCTAAATTTGACTCTGGGTGTGGTTGGCCGGCTTTTTCAAACGAGTCAGAAAATGCCAATATTAAGCAATTGATAGATACAAGTCATGGAATGAAGAGAATTGAAGTTAGGTGCAGTAATTGTGATTCTCACCTGGGTCATTTATTCCATGAAGCCAGAGGACCCAGATACTGTATCAATTCAATATGTTTAGAATTTCAAGGTGAGTGAATGGTAACTAGAATTCGTAGATGGGTTGAAACTGATACAGGACACAGGGTGCCTAATCACAAAAGTAAGTGTAGACATATGCATGGTCATAGATATCGCTGGGAAGCAGAATTAGAGGGAGATGTAGTGACCCAAGGTGGAATTTCAGAAGAAGGTATGTTGATGGATTTCTCTGATGTCTCTTCTATTCTTAATGAATACATACACGATGTAGTGGATCATGCATTTATTGTCTATGAGGGGGACAAAGAAGCTCTTGTCGCGCTATCCCATATGGGTGACGACCATAGAACTCTGATTGTGCCTTTTATTCCGACAGCAGAGAATCTAGCTAAGTGGGCATTCGAACAAGTTTCGCCACATATATCGTCATCCTACGGTAATTCTCTCAAATTACATTCATTCCACGTTAGGGAGACCCCTAAGTCTTGGGCATCTTGGTATCCTGAATCATAAGGTACCCTCTGAACCGTATTGGGTCATTGGGTTCTCAAAGAATCCGAACGATGAGCTAATTCCACCATTCTCCATCTTCTGTGTTAGCTGCTGCCTTGGTTTCTCCTACCTCATCTGTGATCTCTTTCCTTCCAAGTATTTCTGCCCATGCATCCCTGGTCAACTGTGGGTCGGGAGGTTCTCCAAACTCCCCGCTGTTCAGTCTTCTATGGAATTCGTTTTCCTTTTCCTCCATCTCGAATTCCCTTCTTGTAGCTTCTACCTGCTCGGTTTCCGCCATTTCCCTATTCGCTGTAGGTTGAATGTGGAATAATATACTCCAACCAATTAGGAAAGTTACTACTGCACCAAATATTACAGAAACAACCTGAAGCATGAGAATAATTGGTGGTAACACTCCCGAAAAACCCCTCATCAGGACTGCTTGGTTTGGATCGTCTGGGTTGTAGTAAACAGTAATTTCTGAACCGTAGTGATATTCATCAACAATTGATGTGCTAAACCCATAACTGCCATCCAAATCAAAAAGAACAATATCATTATTTGAAAAAGATACACCACCAACTGAATAAGAATAACTGATGTAAGGGAATTCACTGCTCTCCCCCTCTCCTGTATTGTCTATTCTAATCTCTGAAACATTGACCGTTCCCTGAACTTCCTTCCAGTCAGAAGTGCCCATCTGGTGATAAGCACCAATCCACGGGAAAATTAACACTGAAATAACCATGATAATCACACTTGTTCCGAGTAATATTTCCTTTGCTTTCCTTGTGCCTAATTTAGGAACAATAGGAATATCCATATTTAATTTCACTAATGGTTTTGGCAATAAACATTTACCCAGCGGATGAAACCACTGAGGCTCACAGGGTACCCTATGATTCACCTTTTTCGAAAGAGTCTGCCGCTGCAGAAAGTATACCCAAGACTCGATGGATTTCATCATCTTTAGGCAATCCTCTCATTATTACACGAACTAGGGTTTCACCCATACCCTGTCGTTTGTGGTCCTTAGTTGGAATTAATTGCACCAATCTAGTAACTTCTTCCCTCAATATCCGTCTTAATTCCGGATCAAGTATTCTACCATCAGTTCCAGGCACTGAATTATCAGAGACACCAGTGAACCAAGAGAAACAAAGTACCGTAACAGCATGACTTAGATTTAGTATTGGGTAACCTTCCCAAGTAGGAATTGTTACCAACAAATCGCATAATCGTAGTTGGTCATTTACCAACCCTTTCCCTTCTGGACCGAATACTAGGGCAGACTTTCCTTCGAACCCTGATAAGCGGTCTGGTAGTTCATCTGGTAATAGGAAATGTCTCATTGTTGTTTTATCTCCGTGTTCTCTCTTCCCTGACGTACCCACTACCAATGAACAGTCAGTTGTAGCTTCTTGAAGTGTCTCAAATTTCTTTGCTTTTTCTAGGACATACTGAGCATTCTTCGCCCTCTTTCGGGTCTCTTCCGACCACTCTATTGTTCGACCAACTATACGGAGGTCCGTGATTCCGAAGTTCATTATGCTTCTAGCAACAGCACCAATGTTACCATCGTGTTCGGGAGCAACCAAGACAATACAGAGATTGTTAGCAAATGCGGGAAGTGATACTTCTGCGTAGTCGCCCATACCACTCAGTCGGTACGGCGCTGGATATAACGGGTGATATATCCCGCTATCCAATTCCTCATGCGCTTGTTATCGACATCTGTGAATTCCACTACTAGAACCTTGTTGGTGTCGAAATCATCTGTAAATTTATCAGGATAAATTTCCAACAAACGTAACGCTCTAGTCTTGATGAAAGATGGTCTAATATTACCCATAGTATCATTCCTCCGCTAATTTTACTTCGAGGGGGAATCCTTCTTCCCTCGTACAAACGATTCTTATCTTTCGAGGTGGCTTTTGCATTCCGCGAGACCAAATGACTTCGTTGACGGCTTGATCTATCCAGATTTCTTCGTCATCTTGTATCTTCATGTGTTGAGACACGTGGTTTCGAATCTCAGCCATTGCACGATTGGCTCGCTTTGTTCGTGGGACGTTCCAAGCGGCCCGCAGAGGGATGACCATTTCTTTTGACTCCGCCATCTAAATCACCTCTGAAGTTTTGACCGCCGCCAGTGATGGCGTTTAGGATGAGATACTGTATTTCGAGCAGTTCTCAGCATTACCCATACTGGGACTCTACGGTTTTGTTTTGTCACCTTGTTGAGTCGCTGCTTTTTTCCAAATGGTTTGTGGCGCGCCATAACTTCACCTCAGTATCTTGCAAGTTCGGGATATCTTTCTTCAGCTAGTGGACGTACACTATGTGCTGATTCGTCCAGTAGTGATTGCCCTGTAGGTGTGACCACTTTTCCGAGAGTCACAGTGCCGGCTGTGTTGAATGAGTCTGTGATGTACCCTGCTGTGGCTAATTGTTGTAGAGCTGTTCTAGCAACTTTACGAGAACCAGCTACCGCTCTATTCGGTTTAACCCCCCTATCTTTTGGTCCTCCGAAAAGTTGTGAAATATGATTAGTTCCAATTGGACCTTTCATTGCTACCTTGCGTAGGATTGCTGCGCATCGAACATACCACCAATCTGTTTGTTCAGGAGGGTTTTCCCTGTGGGTACCAGTCTTTACAAAATCAGCCCACTCCGGAGCATTGATTGCATCATTATCTGCGAATCTCTTGGATAGGTCCGCAATCAGTAAATCTGCCGGCACATCGTGGTACGTCGTCATACACTCACCTTGTAGCGACCGGCCGACCTTGAGGCTGTATATAACCGTGATGACTTAAGCCAATTCTACAGCCCTTTGGTACGCCATTCTTGTGGAGTCCACACAATGGTTCAAACCACCCCTTCGTTTCGCCTGTTCGATGCGCAAGTCATTGTCACGTAATCCGAACATGCTTCGGACTATGATTGGATTGGGTTTAGTACTCATATTGGTGTTATCCTATGCCGTTTATTCGGCTACAGTAGATAGTGAATATTATCGATATGAAACTAGTAATGAGAGTACTGAATATCAAGTTACAATACAAGATGAGAATGAATCTACTTGGTATGTTTCTACACTTACTGCCCCAACATGGGTCAATATTACTGTCATCAATGCACCTTCTGGAACGACGCTCTCTGTGACATCTACTAGCAATACTTGGTATTACTCGCCATTGCTGGGCGAAGAAGGAGATTCCATCTTCAACTGTAAAGAATTTGATGAAGTTTCAGATTCCTGTGATGAAGGTTATGAACATCAAACAGAAATTATTGGACAAGAGACTGTGATGAGAGGAAGAGTCTCTCTGAATCTTCCTATAGAGGGCGTAGGATATGAAAGAGCTAATGATTTGGAAGATGCAGAATCTAAGGTGATGGCGTTAATTGATGAAGAGACTGTCTCCACGTCCTGGATAATTTCTATCACAAATGACGGAGAATCGGTCTCACCAGAAGGCATTAGTATAGAATTTACATTAACGGAACATGAATTTATTGAGATTTCGGAATTTGAAATTGATCCCGTTCAAGAAACATTGTATGGAATCGCTACATTAGTAGGTTGCTTCTTTTTGCTGATTGCGGTTCCAATGATGGTATACTTTGCTGGTGTGGCCAAAGCTCGAATAGATGAAGAAAATAGAAATGAAGTCCCTTCACCGCAAGAATAGACCGGATTTATCTCAAACAGTTGCTCAGAAATTTTATGCCTATTTCATGATGCGAAGTAAATATGGAAGACGACTTGCTCCTCTTGGCCCAGCAGACTGTCCTTGATGGGGACTATAAATTGGCCAAGGAGCAATTTGAATCACTAATAGAATCTGACTCTGATAATTCTTCAGCATGGTATGGGTTAGGAGTTACCATACATTCTTTGGGAGAAATCGATGATGCAATAGTTGCATTTGAAACATCCTATAAATTGAACAAAAACCATGCAGCCACGGCGGCAAACCTAGCATTTTTGTATGCTGGAAAGGATGATTATCGAAGCAGTGAATTCGCTCAATTAGCATTAGAACTTGGCTTGGAAAATGAACAAATCAGAGAATTAGTGCTAGATACCGTGAATACTGATGATAAACCAATTATTTCTGCAGAGCCAATAGCCAGAATTCCAGAAGCAGTTTCAATACATACATCTATTGAGAATTTGATAGGTAACGGAGAATTTCAAAATGCTATGGAAATTATTTCTCCAGCACTTGAAAACCAATATTCATCAGATATACAGATTTGGTATTTTTGCGCATTGTGTCTAAATGAATTGGGTCTTAAACAGGATGCTATTAGCTCATTAAATTATTGTTTACAATTGGATTCCGAATTTGGTAAGGCTAGAGATTTATTAACGGCCATACTAGACAAAGATACTTTAGAAGATGATAGAGAACAAATCGTGGAAGATTTCAAGCCAATGGTTACGGATGAAGTAACATATGAAGAATATGAGCCGGAAATCGTAGAAGAAGAAGATCTACAGATTTCATTAGAGGATACTTTAGTCGTTTTACAAAGCAAAGCCAGAGAGGCTACAGATAGTGGTAATCATTCATTAGCAATTAAAACATGGAAGAAAATTATCCAAGAATACGGGTCGTCGGTTGAATCATGGATTGGAATGGCTGAAGCACTTGAGAGTGTAGGACATATCGAAAAAGGCCGCCAATGTAGGCTTAAGGCTGAGGAATTAACCGAAGACACCCCTGATCAGACAGTTACCAAATCCAGTGTTGATTTAGTCTCTGCAGCAGAAGATGTGAAGAGTTCGTTTTCTGCTAACAACAACCATAATGAAGAGAATGTGAATACCGCAATCGAATGGTACAACAAAGGACTTACATTACTATCTGAAGATAAAGCGTCTCAGTCCTTGAACTGCTTTGAAAAGGCCTTAACTTCAGTTCCAAGAGAAGAAACTGAGTTACGGGTTAGAACCTATAATGGGCAGGGTCATGCACTACATCATTTGGGACGATATTCTGAAAGTATACAGTCGTACCATCAGGCAATATCAATGGACCCAGCAAGTGTGACCGGAAGGACTCTCTACAATATGGGTTCGTCCTATGCAGCAATGGAGCATTTTCGTGATGCCATAAAATGCTTCGAGCAAGCATTGACCAGAGATTTGGATAATGAAGAATTACGATTATGTAAGACACAGATGAATAGATGTAGTTTATTATTAAAGGAACAAATTAAGGCTGCTAAAATTCAATCCTGATGTTTTTCAACTTTAACAATAACAGATTTACTTGTAGGTGTATTACTTCCTTGAGCTGTAGAGTTTAATGGTATCAACTCATTAGCTTCCGGGAAATATGTGGCTAAATTCCCCTTAGGTATATCGTATTCAACAACATACCATTTTTTGGATTTACGTAATTCCCCGTTAAAATTAGATATTAAGTCTACTTTGTCACCTGTTCTCAATTGTCTTTCTTTAGAATCAAATGGATTCATCATAACTATTCTCCGTCCTGACTTAATTCCACGATATCTATCTTGGTCAGAGTATATCGTTGTGTTGTATTGGTCGTGTGACCTAATCGTCATCATAATAAATTCATCATTTTGAGGTTCCAAGTAGGAGATTTGATTGAATCTGAAATTAGCTTTACTAGAATCTGTTTTAAATTCTAAATTGTCCCTAGGTGGGTTAGGCAAGTAAAAACCAGATTTGTTCTTAATTCTATTATTATAATCTTCAAACCCATCTATCGTAGATTCAATTAAATCCCTTATCCGATCATAATTATCGCAAAGCTCTGTCCAATTTAGAGAACTAAATGATCTTCTGCTTTCCAAAGCATTTGCTATTCCACAAACAATAGCTGGTTCAGATAGTAAATACTTCGATTTAGGAGTCATGTGTCCTTGTGAACTGTGGACTATGCCCATAGAATTCTCGACACTTACAAATTGTGGCCCTGATGATTGAGTGTCGATTTCAGTACGACCCAAGCACGGCAAAATTAGAGACTGGTTGCCTGTGATTAGATGGTTCCGATTAAGTTTAGTAGAAATAAAAACAGTGAGTTTACAGTTGGTCATAGCCTTTGAAATAGATTTTGTATCAGACATTGCTGAAAGGAAATTGCCACCCATTGCAAAGAAAATTTTATCGCTATTTTCCATCATTGCATTTGCAGCATTTACAGCATCAAAACCATGGTCTAAAGGCACCTCAATACCTGTTGTCTGACTAATTCTTTCAGCAAATTCGGGGGTAATAACATGATTAATTCCAACAGTCCTATCCCCTTGTACATTAGAATGACCCCTGACAGGGCAAACGCCTGCTCCTTCTCTCCCAATATGACCACCGATTAGGTGTGTATTGACAATTTCTTGGATAGTTTCTACTGAATTGTGATGTTGAGTGATACCCATCGCCCAACATGTAATCATCGATTCAGATTTGGCGATAATATTCGCTAGTGCGCGTATTTCTGATTTAGAAACACCGGAAATTTCTTTGATAACTGACCATTCAACCTGTGAAATTGATTCTTTGTAATCGTCGAAGTTTGATGTGAAATTGGCAATAAAATTCGAATCATACATTTCATCCTTCAACAATAGATTGTTAATACCTCGGAATAATGCTAGGTCTCCGTTAATTTTGACCCTAATATGTTGGTCTGCTATTGATTTGCCCAGACCTAACATTTCGAGTGGGTTTTGAGGATGTTTGAATTTTTTCATACCGGTTTCTATCAATGGATTTATCGATATAATCGAAGCGCCATTTTTCTTTGCATCCCTTAATGCGGTTAGCATTCTTGGATGATTAGTCCCTGGATTTTGACCCACTACTAATATCAAATCAGCCTTGTTGAAATCTTCTAATTTTACAGTTCCTTTACCGATTCCAATAGAATCCGATAGTGCAAAACCAGATGATTCATGGCACATATTCGAACAATCTGGTAAATTATTGGTCCCGAAACCTCTAGCCAGAAGTTGCCATAGAAATGCAGCCTCATTACTGGTTCTTCCAGATGTGTAAAATATCGCTTCATTTGGTTCAGTAAGTGAACACAATTCATCAGCTATAAAATCAAAGGCATCATTCCAACCGATTGGAGTATAGTTATTACTCCCTGATTCTAGAATCATAGGTGTAGATAGACGACCCTGAGAATTCAACCATTGGTCTGATTTCTCAGACAATTCTTGTACGGTATATTGTGTAAAAAATTCTGTCGTGATTGTTTTCTTTGTGGCTTCGTCAGCTACTGCTTTTGCACCGTTCTCGCAGAATTCAGCGATGGTTCGGTGTCCATCAGGGTCGGGCCATGCGCAACCAGGGCAATCGAACCCATCGAATTTATTGACTCGATTGAGAGATGAAATGGCACCAGTAATTCCGGATTTTGAAATCCCATGTTTCATTGTTGAAATAACGGCAGGCACTCCTGCAGCGACATTAGACGGTTTCCCTAGTTGCGGCGGATGATTCTCCTCCGGAGGAGTCTCAATGGCGCCTCTACTCACATTTATTCCGAATTATGTTGTATTCTTCATTGTGTTGGGATATTCTGTGTAAATGTACAGTTCTTCATTGAATTCTATTTGGAGCAGAGTGAATAACCATAGAATCAGTTCGGAGGAATGAAATCAAAGTCAGATTATACTCTCTGGCTAATTCTACAGCCATTGAGCTAGAGGCACCGACAGAGGCTAGGATAGGGAAGCCAGCCCTGATCGATTTTTGAACTAATTCGTAAGAAGCACGACCGGAGACATGGATGATTGCTTCATTGGAAGGAATTTGTTCTTTCACTAACATAATTCCAATCAATTTGTCTAAAGCATTGTGCCTTCCTACATCTTCTGCAGAAGCGATTACATCCCCCTCTAGACTAAATGCAATTGCGGCATGAGAACCACCTGTAATTTTGAACAGTGGTTGATTTGACATCATTGACTTTAGATTACTGGAAACCTGGTTAGAATCTATTAGGAAAGAATTATCCAGCCTTGTTCGATCTAATTTATCAAGGTTAGATAATGATTCTTTGCCGCAAACACCACACGCAGAAGTAGTCACATCTTGCCTAGTATGTAATGAAGGATTAAATTCTACTGAATTGTTTAACACAATTAATATTTCATTGTCATTGGATACTATATCTTGTATGTCTATGATAGTTTCTATTATACCCTCAGAATATAGATAACCAACAACAAGAGATTTGTCATCCCCAGGGGTCCTCATAGTCAACCCCATAGAATATTGGATATCCTCGTGCATAATTAGTATACTAAGTGGAGATTCTATTATTACGTGGTCTATTTTAGCATCTCGGAAATCTTCTGAGATCTTGACAATCTCAGACTCCCTAGACCCGTTCATAGGTCTCCTAGAAGGCACTAATCTATTGGATTGCCGGCTAGACTGTCTAATTCAGGAATGGTTGATATATGGGTATCTCCACTAGTTAATTGTGGCAATAATCGACGGCTCGGGTTTTTCCCTGCCAATCGCTAATGTTAGTGAAAGAGTAGATGTATCAATCGATGTTAGCGACGCCGCCCGAATCGCAGTCAAATCAGCAATCGGTGACCAAACGGATACACATGTTCTAATTATCAGCGCAAAAGCAGGTGGTTGTTCTGGATATCTGTATGATATGGTCATCACTGAACATCCAAACGAAAGTGGATTTCAAGTAATTGATGTAGACGGAGTTACAATTCTAATTCATGATGACGATAGCGCATTACTGAATGGTCTCAAATTAGATTTCAAAGATTCACTTATGGGTGGTGGATTCCACATGGATAATCCTAACGCCGACCGCGCATGTGGTTGTGGCCAATCCTTTGGATAACTTTGTCTATGAGGCATAAAATGAATATCCAGAGGCCAGAATTCGTCCGGATACCCTCGGCAATTACCCTAGTTTCCGGAGCTACCGCTAGAACCCATCTTAATCGATTGTTGACTAGCAACATATCCCAGGATTATGTTTTATCACGAAGACATTCGGTAATATGCGACCGAAATGGGAGAATTACGAGCTATCAGTTACATGCAGATTTGGGCGACCAAATATTGCTAGTTCACGCCGATTCGGTGTCAGAAAATTTGCGTAACAACTTGACTACTGGTGTAACATGGAATGAAAACGTCAATGTCTCTATTGGGGATGGGGCAATACATCGCATGTTGGTTTATGGGAACGGAGCAGAAAGTGTAATCTCAAAACTCGGAGTAAGTGTAAATCAACTAAATTCTTCTAGTTGGATAGAATATGATGACTCAATGATATCAATTATTGACGAATTTGATGGCACTCCAATCTATGAGTTTTTAGTTCCAGACAGGGAGATTTCTAATTTGACTCTGAATTTGAATGAGCTTGGGGTCAAAGAAGGAAAAATAGATACAGCGATTGCATTACAATCTTACAAGGGAATCATAGATTCTTCAATAAATCTTAGTGGTAATAACCCCCTCCACCTTGGAATGATTAACATTGTAGATTTGAAGAAAGGCTGCTACCCAGGACAAGAAATACACGCAAGAATGGAGAGTAGAGATGCCATTAAGAAAACATTGACGACTTTTAGAACTAATAGTCAACTATCAATAGGGCGGCTTAAGACAACCGACAGGTTAAGTGTTGAGGTGATCAGTTCAGACAAATTTGCGGACGAATGGATAAACTTAATTTTACACCCAAGTGACTTGAACGTCAATCCAGACATAAACATACAAATTGATAACACAAATATTAGTTGCTACCTTGTTTAAGTTTATTCAAATCATTCAAATTTATCCTTTCTCCTTGTTGGACCCATTGCCTCAAAGTCATCAATCTAGATATCTTTAGCATTCCCAAATTTCTTGTAAACAAGTAAAGTTGTGGTTCGAATTCTTCAATGATTTGATCTTGGAATGTTTTTCTGATATGTTCGGCTCTTGATCTGAAAAACGAAATTTCTACGGCCACTCCAATCATTGTTGCAGTGTATAGAACCAACAGGATAGCCAACGAAAATACTACAGGATCTCCAAACATTTCTCCCGAACGCAATTCAGTACCATAGAAAATTTGTCTAGAAATTAAAAATAACAGACCGACACCAACCCATGGGCCTAACATATCTTCAACAAATGTCCCCATAGGCAGTAATCTTCTATTTCCTGTATCAGCAAACACCATTGTACTTAATGTGCCGGCCCTTATCACTGATATGAAAGCAACTAGAATTATGTAAACTCCAGCTGATACTAGTAAAACTGTTTGCGTGTCTAAAGGCAAATATGTTACAATTAGGAAAGCGAATAATCCTAGGAACACAGTAATTGGCATTCTGTTAATTGATGCTAATACAAGGTCTGGATTTTTCATCCCGTCCTCAACTCTTGGTATCCCAATTATTTCCCATCGTGTTATTCTTTGAACTGTAATACCAATCCACAGAAGTACACGTTTTTCTATCAATAGCCATTCAAAAAGTCGTAAAATAGGCATAAGTGGAATTGCTAGCAAGGCTGCAAATAATCCTAAGAGTGGCCAAACTACTAATCCCGGCATCAATAAAAAATGTTTCACTTGCATCGGGAATAATAAATCCGATTCTATTCGAGATTGTCTTTCAGGATCGATGTTGACCACTCTAGCTTCAGCATCGAGTTCTTTTCTAAATCGACTAAGTGGCAAACCCGCATCTAATACCAATCGGACTTTCTCACGATAGTGTACATGTTCAGGTTCAGTTCCAACCCACCATTTCCATCCTAAGGATAGTGGAATTGCTAGAAAAACAGGCGACAATAGAATTAGAATGGCAGTCAATAGGGATTCAAAGCTGGCTGCCATGGTACCTTCGAAAATTTATTACGTCATGAACCAAACGGTTCATAGGATAAATTATCATAGAAAATATACCAATTCAAGATACACCATTTCAGAGTATTAGAGAATAATGTTCATCATATCGGTTTCTACCGATTAGTTGTGGCCAACATAGCGGTTACTGACGGCATGGACCCTGTCGCGGTTAACAATTTGATTAATGCGGGTCACAACGTAGTAGAACAGCATTATACACAAGAAGAATTAGTTTCTGGTGCTTTGGCGGATTTTGACGCAGTGGTTGTTAGAAGTGCAACAAAATTGAGCTCAGAAGTAATTCAGAAATCCTCCAATCTCAAATTCATTGGTAGAGCAGGTGTTGGAGTTGACAATATCGATTTGCAGGCAGCGACTAAATCTGGAATTGTTGTTTGCAATACACCACAAGCCTCAACCAATAGTGTAGTAGAACTCACCATAGGCCATCTTCTAGCATCTTGTAGACATATTCCAAGAGGCGATCGTGGGCTCAGAGAGGGATTGTGGGAAAAGAAATTGTTGAAGGGTACTGAATTAAGCGGCAAAAGATTGGGGCTGATCGGTTTTGGCAGGATTGCACAAGGTGTAGCATCAGTCGCATTAGCCATGGGTATGGAATGTCATGCATACGACCCATACCTTCCCTCAAAAATCGCTAAAACCTTCCAATGTACAATGCATGATGATGTAGATTTGCTATTTCAATTATGCACCCATATCTCTATCCACTGTAATCTAACTGAAGAAACACATCATTTGGTAAATCATGAAAGAATAGTAATGATGCCTACTTCCGCACCGAACGGAGTAAGTTGTGGCAATCACATTGTCAATTGTGCTAGAGGAGGAATTGTTGATGAAGTCGCAGTTCTAAATGCATTAAAATCAGGAGATTTAAACAGTGCGGCGCTGGATGTGTTCGAAGTGGAACCTGCTTTAGAGAACCCACTTCTTCAACACCCTAACTTTCATGGCACACCACATATCGGTGCAGCAACACTAGAAGCGCAGGCTCGAATAGGGGAAGAAATTGTAACTTTATTGAAAGATTATTTTCAAGGTAAAAGGCCACATTCTGCATTAAATTAAGCCGGTAACTTCTTCTTTGGATTAATCTAGTGAAAACCATGAGAGCGTTTGTCACTGGAGGTAGTGGCCATGTCGGGGGCAATTTAGTCCGTGAATTGCTTTCTAGAGATTACGAAGTCGATTGTTTAGTTCGCTCAGACACAAGAGCATTGGATAACTTAGATGTTAATTACGTAAATGGCAATATGTTAAATCCTTCAGAAATGATTCCTCTTATGGAAGGCTGTGACGTAGTTTTTCATTCCGCAGCGTTTGTAGCTGTCGAAAAAGTGAAAGAGGATTTGATGAGAAAAATTAACGTTGAGGGTACTAAATCGATTGCTACCGCAGCAATAGATTCTGGTGTAGAAAAAATGGTATATTTTTCCAGCATCCATGCGTTTGAACAAGAACCAACCTCCGAGCCTTTGATTGAGACCAGACCTCTTGTTTCTGACCCAAAAGCATTGCCATATGATAGAACTAAGGCCGAGGCGCAAAAGGTTGTAATCGATTCTAGGGAACAAGGGTTGAAAGTAAATATGCTACACCCAACCGGAATAATTGGACCGTATGATTTCAAACCCAGTAGAATGGGTAAAGTATTGAGCGATATAGCAAACAGGAACATGCCCTTCGCTATAAATAACGGATTTAATTGGGTGGATGTACGTGATGTTGCTATTAGTGCAGTAAATTGTGTCGAACATGGAATTGATGGTCAAAACTACATTTTACCTGGTCATTGGGCCTCCTTCTCTCAAATTTCTTTAGTTGTGAAACAAATAACAGGTAAGCGGACCCACCTGGTTACCATACCATTTTGGATGGCTTATCTTGCATTGCCATTTGCCTCAGCTAATTCAATAATAACAGGAAAACGACCTAGTTTTAGCAAAGGTAGTTTGCAGGCTTTGGCAATACAGTGTAGGAATATTCCCGGAAATTTAGCTACTGATCATTTGAACCATGTACCTAGACCAATAGAGGAAACTGTAGGCGATACAATTACTTGGTTGTCTAAAAATCAGATGTGAGTGATTTGATGAATTTCTTAACTTATGAAGAATACAAAATAGCATGTTATCTGTGGCTAAGTCTTGCGTTTATTATATTCTTCATTTTGTTATTTGTCAAGGCTCCTTATGGGAGGCATAGAAGGAAAGGATGGGGTGTTGAGATATCTGCTAGAAAGGGTTGGATGGTCATGGAATCCATCCCAGCTGTATTGTTGACAGCCTTTCTATTCTTAGGTCAAAACAGGGATTTAGTAGTGATATTTTTCTGGACAATTTGGACTGCCCATTATGTTAACAGGGCCTGGGCATGGCCAAATAGAGCCAATTTAAATCAGAAACTTATTCCGTTAAGTGTAGTTTTTTTGGCGATATTTTTCAACACCATTAACTGTTTTTTAAACGGCATTTGGTTATTCGAGCTAAGCGATGGTTACGAGTTTTCTTGGTTCAGAGACCCCAGATTTATAATCGGAATATCCATATTTTTCTTGGGTATGATAATTAATATCAAATCTGATGATATCTTATTTTCGTTACGAGATGATGGGAGTACTGGATATAAGATTCCGAGAGGAGGATTATTCGAAAAAGTTACTTCACCGAACTATTTTGGTGAAATCATAGAATGGATGGGATTTGCAATTGCCACATGGTCACTGGCGGGTTTCACCTTTGCTATCTGGACCTTGTGTAACTTAGCCCCAAGAGCATTTGCTCACCATCGTTGGTACAAGGATAAATTTCCTGATTATCCAGAGGATAGAAAGGCTCTAGTGCCTTTTTTGATTTAATTTGTTAATTTATGCATCCTCTTCAGAGGTACTGAAAGTATCTGTAAATCGTCTGGGATTTTTACCCCGGAAATTTCCGAATTAAGTGAAAGTCCTTGTTCTTTTTTCAATCTCCAAACTTCAGAATTAAAGTTCATCACGGTTTCAGAAATTTCGGTCCATCCATCATTCCCGAAATTAATTGTTAGGAGGGGGAAAGTATCAGTATCTACTGCTGACCTATCATACAATGTGGAAGAAAGATAATGGCAGAAGAAGGGACAGATTGGAGAAAATGCATCTAACAGGTCTCGTACTATTCTATGTAGTGTCCATGATGCTGATTCATCGCCATCGTAAAGTCGAGATTTTACCATTTCAAGCCAGTGACTAGCCAATACACCAGTTGAGAAATTTTTCAGTGATTGTGCTGCTGTATAGATGTCAATCTCTTCCCATGCATTCTTTACTCGTCGCATAACTGATTGAAATTCACTAAGAATCCATTCATCTTCAGGGGCTAGATCTGTAGGTATAACTTGAAAATTATTAGGTACGGGAAATTGGCTCGAAAATCTTGCTACGTTGAATAATTTTGTAAGGACTCCGAAGTACTTTTGTTCGATTTCTTCAGGGTTAATATGGAAGTCATCTCCGACTTGAGCATCACATGCTTTCCATAAACGGAAGCATTCTGAACCTATTTTATTCGCCCTTAGATTTACTACTTTGTCAGGACCGCGCACTTTCCAAGAACCGGTTCGACCCCCCGCACCGCATTCTAGTACGGAATTGGCATCTATGCCATTTCCGAGAGATTTTGACATCTTCCTTCCCCACGGATCCATACCCAATCCATCAATCCAAATATGTTTGAAGGCCGGTGAATCTAACAATAATGCGCTCTTCAACAAAGTGTAATACAACCATGTTCGTACGATTTCTTTACCTTGAGGTCTTATTCCAGTAGGGAATGCGTTGGAGAATAATTCAGAGTCTGATAAATATCCAGAAACATATAGGTTTGAATTGGAAGAATCCATCCAAGTGTCAAATACTTTCTCTTCACCAATAACCTCTCCTAATTGAGAGGATAAATCATCCCAACTGCCAAGGTCTTCTCTGCTTTCCCTTTGTAATACTCGGCTTCCAGATGGAGGTTCTTCTCTCCATGGCTGAACATAAACTCCAGAAGGCGGGGTTATGATTTTAGTACCGTCTTTTGTATACCATATCGGGACTTCTGTATGGTACCATCGCCTACGGCTTATTGGCCAATCAATGCTAATGTTATCCATCCAATCTAATAAAAATTGTTTATTTCTTGTAGGGTGAAAATCCATCTCTTCAATTAATTCACGCATACGTCCTTGGATGTGGGTTTGTTTGACATACCATTCCTTTAGAAGAATAATTTCCACTGGGTTTTTTCCTCTCTCACTAACTGGTACATCTTGGTCTTTTTCTATGATGTTGACGATCCTATTTGCAGAATATAAGTCTTCGATTACCTTCTCCCTAGCTTCAACAACTTCCATACCTGAGTAAGGTCCTGAAACGTTAGTCATATTCCCATCTAGATCAATCGCTGGAAAGGGAGTTAATCCGAGTTCCCTGAATATTGATACATCGTTTTGGTCACCAAATGAACAGACCATTAGCACCCCGGAACCAAAATCAGATTTTACTGAAGGATGGGTGGTAATTTCAACTGATTTTGAACGCCCATCAGTTTCTACGGGTAATATAATTTGTTTTCCTACTAAGTGGTGATACCTATCATCATCGGGATGAACCACTACTATGCCACATGCACAAATTAATTCTGGTCTGGTCGTTGAAATGACTACTTCAATACCATCTTCAGTAATCCATTTGACGTCAATAAGCTTGGTTTTTCTTTGTAATCTTTCAACTTCGGCATCGGCTATTGTAGTGCCCTCGACAGGATCATAGATATTTGGTCGAAGATCTTCAACTATATCTCCCCGTTTGAATAAGTCAACAAATATTGATTGTGATACACCCCTGTATTGTTCTGAATCGGTGAGATATTCCTTCTCGAAATCACAAGAAAGGCCTACCCTAGCTGCAGTCTCCCTCATCGCCTGGGTATATTCTTCTATGGTATCACGGCATAAATTCAAAAATTCTGCACGCTCAAATGTTTTCATTTTCCTGCCGGTATTTTTCTCGACTGTAAATTCTATATTTATCCCGTTTCTGTCGACGCCCCAAGGGAAGAATACTTCCTTCCCTAACAATCTTTGACTTCTAGCAATAACGTCAATCATTGAATATTGAGCTACGGCCCCTATGTGCCAGGTTCCACTGGGATATGGAGGCGGAGTATCTACTACGAATATTTCCTTGCCGGAATTGGGATTAAAACCATACCTTTCATTGTATATATTTTGGTTACTATAATGGTCTTCTTGGATCCTCTTCTCAAGGTCAATCGACCATCTCTTGTCTTCGATTAAGGGTTTACCCATGGACCCATCCACCTCACAATCTACCTCCCCCTGAGACTTATTGTTCTTGACGGTTCCCAATCAGAAAGTAACTGATGAAATGCATATTATAGTCAGCCTGAAGCCGTCGGGTTCAAGCACCTTCGCTCCCGACGGTTGACTCAAAGTAGGGAGGGTGCGACTTGTCAATGGATGAAAACAACGACAATTTCGTAACTCGCATAACGAAACTAGGGCGATCTAAAGGGAAAGAAATTCTATCTAAACCCGACATA
>MDSX01049323.1_pt1 | contig 25498 bp, 20 predicted proteins | sample 811141 | NCBI WGS metagenome assembly MDSX01 (sample SAMN05326642, study PRJNA326480) | marine metagenome | isolation source: seawater | place: Atlantic Ocean: South East | collected 2010
GATCAGGGATGCCTCGCACAACACATTGGACTATGTCGAGGACCTTGTGTAGACCCTGATGGTTATCCTGAGCGTGTACGCACTGTGAAACGAATCCTCGATGGTGAAGCCACGGAACTTCTCGAAGAATTGGTAGCGAAGATGGATGATTGCTCAACAAATATGCAATTTGAAAGAGCAGCACATTATCGTGATTTGATTCGATCGGTTCGAACAACAGTTGGTCAGCATGTTGTCTCGAGCAAACTGTATCGCGACTGCGATGCCATTGGATTCGCCGACCAAGGTGATCTCGCCGCATTGGTCGTTTTGCATGCTGATGAAGGCGTTGTCAAAGGTCAAGAGGTCTGGCCCTATGTGCATCGAGGAGACATTGGAGAAACCGTAAGTCGATTCGTGAGTGAACACTACGTTCATCGACGCCCTCCACGATTGTTGCTAACACCGACTCCTTTGCTTGATGGATTGCAGCAATGGTTGGATGAACGACGCGGTTCAACCGTCGAAGTTCGCACACCCATGCGTGGCGATATGGTCACATTGCGTACGCTTGCTGACCAAAACGCTGAGATTCAAGTTTCCAGAATTGCCAATAAATCAAGTGGTTCACTTGAGCAGCGTGCTGCAGATGAAGCTGCGCTGTTGTTGGATGTCGAGCAAATGAATCATGTTGTTTGTTTCGACATGGCACAGTTGCAAGGTGACGAGCGCGTAGGTGCGAGTGTTGTTTTACGCAATGGACGCCCTGCAAAAAAGGAATATCGTACCTACATCGTCAAAGGCGATGCAATGGATGATTTACGCATGATGAAAGAGGTCGTTGAACGATGGATAAAGCGTCAAGAGGAATGGCCTGATTTACTTCTTCTTGATGGAGGTGAGACGCACTTGAATACAATTCGCTCAATGTTGACTGAGCACGGTGTTCAGGATCGATTCCAGTTGGCAGCTCTTGCAAAGCGCGAAGAAACACTGTACAGGGAAGAGAATGAACCAATTGTTCTGGACCGTCGTGGACGAGTATTCGTGCATGCTCGAGATGAAGCACATCGTTTCGTGAACGCATTTCATCGGAAGCGTCGCAAGAAAAGTCGCTTGGGTGATCCACTTGAGAACGTCCTTGGGTTGGGTGCTAAAAAATTGCAATCACTGCTCCGACATTTTGGTGGTCGCCAAGGCATCACCAACGCAAGCATTGAGGATTTGAAAACCGTCCCTGGAATCGGTTCTTCACTCGCTGAGCGCATTCACGAATCGTTGCATCGTTAAGATTGAGGCGGCTCTTGCATCGCTTCGAAGGGGTCAATGCCCTCATCGTAACCTCCGACTTGACGATCGACCAATCCTGCCATTTGAGCGAAATCGGATTCAGACAGGCCCATCTTTTGCGCCTTGTACAAGGAATTCTTTGCTTCTCGTGCGGCTCGCTTCTTCTTTTTCTTCTTTCGACGGCGTCGAATTAGGAGAATAAACAAAATGATGACGACGGCCGGGTAAGCCCAAAATTGGCCGAGCAAGTACATCCATGTGACTTGAAGTCGGAGCGTCACTTCATCGTCAAGACCGTCTGGCGGGATGGTGTAAGTGATGACTTGGCGTCCTTCTCCGTCTTCTGTGATGACCATGTTTCCTTGTGCAGACGTTCCTTCCTCGACAATAATTCCCTTTGGAAGTGTGAAACTCACTGGTCCAGTGAGATCGAATTCTGTTTCTTCGTGAATGGTTGTATCCCATGACCCGGTTTGGAAGGTAAGAGCTTCTTCTTCAAGTGGAGGGAATGTCACACCCTGTGATGAGACGATGCTGCTTGTCATGATCGACGAAATCTCATCGACCATCATTACCATCGGTTGAAGCAATGGAGAGCGGAATGCTCCGTTGATATCTTCTGTCAACAGTGAGAGGGTGATGAGATCAGGATCGCCACTCAACAAATCACCCCATGGACTTGAAACTGCAAGTGTGAAGCGCACCTTTGGAATCTTGACACTCACGCTTAATCCGACTTCATCGGATACGATTGGCCCAGGGGTACCAAGTCCCGCTAAACTTGTTTCAATTGAGAAATCGCTGATATCAACAGCCGAGAACTCAGGGCCTTCATCGAGATTTTCAAGTTCTTCGGATGCAAGATGAATCTCATTGGTGAGAATTTCTCCAACATCCGATCCAAATTCCATCAAGCCATCGGATGTGAGATTGAATACGAGTTGACGTGATGATGGGCAGTCGGCAAACTCGGTTCCAGGTTCAAGGCATCGTTCAATTTTCATTGGACTGTCGGAACGACTCATGATGTCGCCGATGAGTCGAACCAAATCACTTGGAATGACTTCCATTCGTACGGTGGTATCATCGTTGATATCGTAGTATCCTTGCGGAAGAGCAATCCTGTGAACAACAGCACTCGCTTCTAGTCCGAATTCAACGGAGACAGACTTGGTCCATTCGTTAATATCAAAGGTATCAAAATCAATCGAGAGAGATGTTGAGACACATGTTTTCTGTGTCTGCAAACAAATCGTTTCATCGTTTTCATCGAGAATCGGGTGGTTGTACGTGTAAGGGGAAGGTCCCGCAATCGATACTTCGTTGCGGTTTTCTCCAGTTACGGAGTGCTCAAGAATGATTCGATCCTCTCCATCGATGGTCTCAATCCAGTTTGGCAAAATCAGTTCAAGTGTTATCTTCGATGGCGGAAGATCGGATGGTATCATGCTCTCAAGGAATGAGGTATCAAGCACCGTTTCGAGAGAGAGACCAGCATCCATCACTCGACGAAGATCTTCATTGGTAATCACTTCAAAGTATTCTGAAAAGTCATTTTCAGGAATGTTTTCTTGAATGATATCAAGCAGACCAAGTTCAAATGTGTTGCTTGTCGAACGCAAGTAAATCGGGTGCTCATAACCCATAGCGCTTGAGCCTTGAATGCAATATGAGATTGTATTCGGTGGCGTCACGGTCTCCGAACATCCAACGGAATGGCTGTAATTCAATCCACCCGCAGGCCCTTCAATGCCTTCTGCAACAGAATCACTCACCCAAGACAACTGACCCATCTGAATATCAGGACCACCAGGGATTGAATCTGAAAATGCATCACCTACCGATTCAACTGGGAATTGATCGGTGAAATCGTCAAGTGGAGCAATTCCATTTTCATAAGCCAACCGGACGCCATCAGACGTTATCTGAGGAATTGTTGCTAAGTTGGATATTTCGACGAGAGAGATTCCCCAACTGTCCATCGTATCCGTGTCAAGATAATTTATACCCGCAACAAAATCAATTTGAACGGCTTGTTCATCGAATAAATCCACCTTTAAATGCAATGAAACAGCCTCTTCATTCGGGTCCAACTCGACGATTGAAGTTGTCGAAGTATTACGGTAGCCCATGGTCAAACTCACGGTTTGATCCTTCCGAACTGGTTGATGATTGAGATTGTCGACAGCCCACTCACCAAGACAATCGGCTGGTGGGCATGTTGCCAAATCGGTCGAACTGTTGGCATCAACGCCAACCACTGCTGCATAATCAGGTGGACTGATGGAGAATGTTGAGTAATGGCCCGGCTCTGCAAAGACGCTGAACTGTGTCGTCAACTCAGAACCCATGATGAGGAGGCCTTGGTACGCTCGCTCGAGATCGAGGTTCGAGTTATCAAGCAGATTAAATGTGCTCGTAGACAATTGAATCTCAGCAATTGCGGAAAAGCAAATCGGAGGTTCAAAGACGTTGTTTTCGGTCACTCCAGTGCCATCATAAACGGAATCTTGCGTCGCATCGGTTGTGCAGATTTCAGATGTACCTGCTTCAGTGTAGACACCGTCGTATTGTGTGTTAATGGCAGCAACAGTTCCGAACCCACTTGAGAGGAGCTCGCTGATGGTGTCTTCGACCTCATCCAACATTTTGTCACCGACCGTTCCTGAACCGTCGTCGTACGCAAAGTAGGTTCGAATCATATCAGCGGGGATTCCATCATCTTCATCCAATCCCTCATTTTCAAGAGCAGTTTGTGTTATAGAATCATCAAGGCCGACCTTGCTACGATCGAATTCTCGCACCGCCCAGCTAAGTGTCATATGGATTGTTGACGTATTTTGCAAATCAAATTGATACGTTCCACGAATCCAATCTTGTTGGGATGGAGTTCCATCATCGTTTGAGTCGTAATCATCACAATCACTGAATCCAGGAACGCCATCGCAGGTTGTCATACCATCTGCAGATGCCAGAGGGGTAAGAAGCGGAGTGGCGAAAAACAAGACCAAGCACAAGGACAGAAAGCGATTTTTCCAGTTGATTGAGTCTTCCATGATGTCGGAACAGACCGAAGACCTTCAAAGGACTTCCCCTTAGGGGATGTGTAGGCGTCGTTATGTCAAGACAACTGTGTCTCATTGTGCCCCTTGCACATGGAGAGTTGGCACGTCAGGCGTTGATTGGGCTGGATGTTTTTGACAATACATTTGCGCCACAACAAATCGGTGGTGACCTTGCATTGCCAATACGAGAACGAGTCAATTGCAATGGGTTTGAATTTCCAAGTTCGATCGGCACGGTTGAACTCAAGCCCTCTCCTCCTTCGATCAACCCTCATGACCGATTGAGGAATGCCATCCTTCCAATGGTCGATGCGGCCAACGAATTGACTCAATCAATTCCCAAAAAATGGGAACGACTTGATGACCTGATTTTGTTTCCGAAGGATGCGTTCCAAGGTCAGGCTTGGAAACAGGTTATCGACAAACAGAAGGACTTCTTTGTGCATGTCGCCAAGGCATTGAACGCCCAACGAGTTGGTCGTCAACAACCCATTGCCGATGATCAAATGCGTACGGCTCGAGTGGAATTGCTGCACGGTGATGATGGTTGGGTTGAAGTCAAAGACAACGGTCTTGTCTATGGTTTTGATGCGACAAAGGTGATGTATTCCTCGGGTAATGTGACGGAACGTCACCGTATGGCTTCACTCCATGCAGAAGGCGAGGTGGTCATCGATGCGTATGCAGGGATTGGATATTACACCATGCCATTACTCGTCCATGGGAAGGTTGAGCATGTCCACGCCTGTGAAATCAATCCAAACAGCATCAAAGCTCTGGAATGGTCTGCAAAACGAAATGGTGTCAACTCGAACCTTACCATCCATGAAGGTGACAATCGATTCACATTAGAACGACTTGAAGGGCATGCGGATCGAATTCTTCTTGGCTATTTACCGAGCTCAGAAGCAACATGGAGGCCGGCGATTGGTGCGTTGAAACCCGTTGGCGGTACACTCCATATCCACATGAATGTGGAAGAGGAGCGAATTGATTCTTGGTCCAAAGGAACGATTGAAACGTGCTTGAACTTTGCGAGACAAATTGGCCGTAAATGGTACGTCGTCCACCATCGGATTGAGAAGGTGAAATGGTATGCTCCACGAATACGTCATGTCGTGTTGGACGTATCATTTTCCTCGATTAATTCGGCTTCGTAAATGGGAAGTTCTTGTTTGGATCCGCTCCTCTTTGCAAGAACGATGAGACCCACTGCCACGACGACGAACAGAACAATGAAAACGAACGTCGTTCCAGCGTTTGAATCCGACTCCTCGACAGAGAGTTGCCCTGAAAGTTGTCCTTCAGGGTCAGCGACGCCAATCATCGTAATGCTGCTTATTTTTGCTTCGTAGATTGGACGTCCAGCCGTAGAAAATGGGTTGTCCAAATTGGTTCCAGTTGGGTCATCGGAGGTTGGAACCTCAGCGATTGCACGAACATGACTCATTCCATCACGAACGATTCCGAAGGTCGCATACCCACCATCATCTCGGTTTTCAGGGTCGAGACCATGTGCTTCTGTTTCAGCGATGTACCATTGCGAGTCAGCTGAGTCCTCTTCTGTTCCACGAGCCATTCCTAATGCGCCGTCAACATGACTGAGATTCTCGTTGTGCTCAAGAGGGATGGTTTCGCCCGTGCCTCCACTACCGCATTGTACGGGCAATCCAGGGACATATACCCCGTTTGTTTTGCACTCAGGATCCCCTGACTGAGTGACGAAATCGTTGATGACTCGATGGAAGAAAATCCCATCGTAGAGACCTTCTTCGATGTGCTCAATCATGTTGTCAACGGTAATCGGAGCCCATTGAGGAAACAATTCGATGATGATTGTTCCCGTTACTTGGCTTTGGAAATGCCCCGGAGTGTATGTGACATCGATGGCAAACACTGGGTCACCAAAGTAGGAATATTGCATGGGTGTGTCTTCGACAACGGGTCCATCGGACCACGTTGCAGGGTCAATTCCGTTGCTCTTCCATGCTGGTTCGTCCTCGCCAGTGACGGAAGTTGGAAGAAGAAGGAACACAAGAAGGAAGGACAACAGAGTCCTTTGCTTGGATGCGTTGCCCATAACCGAACGATTGTGTGCCTGTTCATCAATCATTTGACGAGGAGCGTTGCTCATCGAGACACTTTATCAGAATTGATTTGAATTCATTCAATTGGTCTGTAATATCGTAATGATGATTGCCTACAAAGAAGCCTTGATTGTGAATTCGATTCGCTGCAGGCAAATCGCCGTGGATGGAATGGTCAAGATGCTCAATGACTGGGTTCAATGTAAAATTACCCGCAACAATAGGTCGCGTCTCGACGCCTGCATCTCGTAATGCATCAAGTACAGGCCCTCGGTCGCACCAGTCGGGCAACACGATGGAGAATCCGAACCAAGAGGATGCCCCGATTTCCTTCTGAATCAAGATCTCTGGAACGTCACGCATTACGCGCTGGAAAATGGCTGCATTTGCTCGTCGCCCCTCAATGATTGCGTTGACTTTCCCAAGTTGAGCTTGGCCGATAGCTCCTGACATTTCCAGCGGACGAAGGTTGTAACCAGGGAGAACAAACCGGAATGATTCCATGAACGGATCATCAGAAATCTCAACGACGTGGTTTTCCTTCGGCAAATTTCGGGTCCATCCATGGGCTCGGAGTGAGAGCATAACGTGGTACAACTCCTCATTGTCGGTGACTGTGACTCCGCCTTCCATAGTTGAGATGTGGTGACTGAAAAACGAACTGAAAGTGCCTGCGAGGCCAAATGTCCCCGCCTGCTTTCCATCAATCGTCGCTCCGAGTGATTCACAGTTGTCTTCGATTACATACAATCCATGCTTTTCTGCAAGAGCAAGCAGTCGTGGATAATCGACCGAATTTCCGAGAAGATTGACGCAAAAAATCATCTTCGTTTTCTCGGTGATTGCATCTTCGATGGCATCGATGTCAATGTTGAGTGTTTCTTCATCGATGTCAACAAAGCGCATCGATAATCCATACTGATGCACAGGGAAGTAGGTTGTTGACCATGAAACAGCTGGGACAAGAACCTCATCACCAGGATTTAAGTCAATGCCTTTTGAATAAATCATGCCCGCAACTGCGAGAAGGTTGGCAGATGATCCCGAGTTGGACATTATGGCGTACTTGGCACCGAAGAATGCTGCAAATTGTTTCTCAAATGTCTGAACCTCTGGTCCCATGCTGAAACGGTCACTGTCAATAACGCGCTGAATTGCAGCATATTCTTCATCGTCCCAAGTACTTGTTGCAAGTGGTAAACTCATTCCAATGTCCCCCTCAGATATTCATAGGTGATTGCTAATGCTTCTTCAAATGGCGTTTTTGGAGACCACCCTAATTTCTTCTGATGGTTCAAATCCAACGAACGTCGTAATCGGCCAACGGGCTTCTCGAGATCATGACGTAATTCTCCTGTATATCCAATAATGTTAGCCATATGTTGATGCATCTCATTTACGCTAACTTCGACACCTGAACCAACATTCATGACCTCTGGAAGCGATTCAAAGTTATCGAGTGAGAAGCAAATGAAATCCGCCAAGTCTGAAGCGAAGAGGAATTCTCTCCGTGCTGAACCATCGCCCCAAATCGTGATGGGTGCGTTTCCCAGTTCTTTCGCTTGATGCATTCGATGTAGGATTGCTGGCAGCATGTGACCTGTCTCAAGTGAAAAATTGTCGTATGGGCCAAACAAATTGCACGGTAGAATCGTTTTGAACGAAGTGTTGTGTTGTTCATTTGCCATAACACACGCACGATATACAACGTATTTCGAAAGAGCATATCCCTCAATTGGGCCCTCAAAGGCACCTTGCCCAAGAGAAGTTTCGGAGAGTGGTTGGGGCGCATCATTGGGATAAACCGTAGCGCTTCCGACGTTGAGAACGTTCGTAATTCCATGCTCTAAACACGAGCGAATAAGATTCATTCCCATCGATACGTTTGCATCAAACGAATGATGCTTTGTCGTCGTACTGGAAGCGATGCCTGCAACATAGGCAGCGCAATGAATCACTGAATCGATTGTATTGGAGGCAATGAACGCTGACGTCGCTTCTGCATCCGTGAGGTCGACCTCCTCTCGTGAGGGTGCAAGGACAAGATGTCCTCGCTTCTCAAGCATCGGAACGAGGTGCTGGCCCAGCATTCCTGAAGCCCCAGTAACGAGAACAGTGGCCATGTGTCACGCCACAACCTCGGCCTTAAATAGGAATGTCCATAGGGAAATGCATCCACTTTGATGGATTTCCTATGGTCGGTGAAGCTCGTTGAAACTCCTTCTCTGCACCATATCGAGGAACAACGCCAAGCGCCTCAAGTCATGGTACAATCAAATCAACACCTTCGTAACACTCCTGCTTGAGCAACACGATGTTGAACTTTCAATCTACGAAAACGATTCGAACGATGGTACCAAACAGCGACTCAGCAAATATGCAGACCGCCTGTCAAAACGATGCACGACAACACTCACAACGACCGACCTTGGTACAGATCACCTCGTTGGTCAAGAGGGTGCGCGCGTGAAAAACATCGCCAACGCACGGAACGCCTGTATGGAACAAGCATCTGACATCAATGCGTTCGACAAAATCATCTTTGTTGAAACGGATGTCGTCTACAATCCACACGAAGCATTGCAACTCATACACCATGATGCAGACATTGTTTCAGGATTCACAACCAATGCTATGGGTCAGTTCTATGATGCTTGGGCCACACGGAAAACTTCGGAAGAGACATGGTGGAATCATGGAATTCCCACTGAGAACACGGAAGTCTGGTCGACATTCAATGGCGTTTGCGTCTATGATGCAAAAGCCTTCCAAGAAGGTGCTCGGTTTGCAGGTGTCAACCCGAGAACCGGTGAAATCGATTGCGATACAACCGTTATCTGTGAGGTATTTCGGGCAATGAACTACGACAACATCGTTATGCTACCCATCAACGTTCGGCACCCACCCACTTCCATCAAAGAGCGTTTGTATTACTTCAAACAACAACTACTGAGGAGGACCTGAAATGAGAACTGCGTTGTTCACAGTGAGTTTCAATCGTCCTGATTTAATGGAAGAATTGCTTCAAGGGCTTTCAGCAAATATGGAAGATCTCGATGGCATTGATGTCTTCCATTTTGTGGATGGTGGCCCGAAAGCGAAACAGTCGGAGATCAAAGAAAAAATCGAAACCTCAGGTGTTCCGTACACATCAATTGTTCTTCGTGAAGAGAATTACGGAGTTGGACGAAACCTCATTGGCGCAAGGAGAGATCTTTTCGATGTTCAGAATTATGAACGTGTGATCCTCATTGAAGATGACTTGATTCCTGGTCCAAATTTTATCAAAACGACGCTGCAACTTGCCGATTGGGCGAAACAGTACAACGATGTTGGGATGGTCCAAGTTTGGAATTTACCGAAACAGGCGGTCACGGAAGATGATCTCGACATCGTCGTTCCAACCCATGAGCACTTCTACACCTACTGCATAGACGTTGAGGTTTGGGAGGAGATAAAACACACACTCTATGAGTATGAGCATGCCTATTTGCAGGGTGTAGCATATGCGGACAAAGATTGGAGAGCAATACGAAAACGGTTCATGAAACCCCGGTATTCAAAGGTTCGAACCCTTCGACAAGGAACGACATTGCTGGAAGCAGAACATCCACATCCGCCACCGTTTGGTCCGCGATTGAAACGAACCGTTCCTACAGGACAAGATGCCATTACGGCTCTTGCACTTTGGGAAAAAGGGTTCATTCGATTGGCAACCCTTGCACCTCGCGCTGTGATGAAAGGCGTTGACGGAGTCCATAGTACAGCGAAAATCTTTGATCAACTTGGACTCAACGCTCAAGCTGCCTATGAATGGAATCAGACGGTTCCAACCTCATATCGTTTGCAGTAGAATCGCCATCCTCTTCTATATCCAACGTTTGGGAGAGTCATGGCAGACGAAATTGTTGATGCAGAGATCATCAAATCGTCACCAAGTCGGAATAAAACGCAACTCAACATTTCACTATCTGCGACCATCGCAGTCTGCATTGCCTTCCTGTTCCTTTCAATGACCTTTGGAGAGGCTCTTTCTGATGAAAACAACGCCAAAGGGGTCGCATACGAGTGGTGGGAAACACCGTTGGATGAACGACATAACATGGACTTGCCGATGGACACGATGCGAGCCCAACTTCCAGAAAATGGAACCTACGCAATTAGGCCTTACACAGAACACTTCATCTCGGTTGATTTACCGTCTTCCGAGCAGGATGTTGGTTTTCCTGACGAAGCAAAAATGCATGTTGCCTTGTGGTTACCTGATGTCGAAGAGGGTGTCAAGGTACCAGTTATCATGACCATTCACCCATACTACGATTTTGGCGGGGAAGGCATGCCGGGTGTCGGAGAAGATTCCAATCCAAACACGATTCCAGACGGTGGAGTCGGCCAATGGGTGTACGATACGTTCGTGCCTCATGGCTATGCACTTGCACAAGCGAGTACCTTCGGAACCGGGCAATCAACCCATTGCCAAGACGTCAAAGGCCTTGGTGAGCAAGTCGGTATCCAAGCGGTCGTCGATTGGTTGGGACAACAAAACTGGTCAAATGGAAACGTGGGATTGATGGGTAAATCTTACGCAGGGACGACAAATTGGGAAGCTGCACAACAACCGAGTGAACATCTCAAAACCATTGTCCCGATTTCTGGCTCGATCGGCGTTCAAGAGATGTTCTATCGCAACGGATCATCAGAAGCACGAGCAATGGGGTATGATGCAGCCTACCAAGCCGCTACTTTTGATTTGACAACCGATGATATGCGCGTGTGCTCTGATGACTTGGTCGGCCCGCTTAACCCATGGACGACCTATGCTTTTGCAGAGTTCGGTGGTGCCGGTTGGAATGACTACTGGGATGAACGTCGTCATCTCCCCGATGTCCTGGAGAATTACCGTGGAAGTGTATATCTTGTCTGGGGGCTTCAAGATTGGAACGTTGATCCATATCACGCATTCCCAACCTACCAGTTGATGCGCGATGCAGGCATCAATGCTCGAGCCATTGCAGGTCAATGGGCACACAACTACCCAGATCAACCAGATCGACACAGTGAACTCAGCAGTGGTTATGGTGCTGAAGCCTATCCCGAGATGGTCAGAATGGACTGGGCCGTTGAATTGTATGGTTGGTTCCAGTATTATCTCATGGGCATTGGAGAGGAACCTGAACCGATGGTTCAGATTCAAACTCATGATGGCCAGTGGCACGTGGAGGAAACTTGGCCGCCTGAAGACATGACATGGCAAATGGAATCAATTGGGACAGAGTGGAGTGGGGATGGTATCGTCAATGGACTTGGTGGTTCTGTGTCACTCACAAGCGAACCGTACGAGGACGGTTTGCATGTCTCTGGCTTGCCCACGTTGCACCTTGAGGTTTCGACTCAAGTCTGTAATGGTGGCCAAATATTCGCAACGCTTTACGATAATACACTGAACCTCAGACTTGGTCATGCAACCATGGATGTTCGTTATCGTGACGGCGGATACAATGCAAATCCTGTCGCTCCGTTTTCCTCATACACCATGCTCATGGAATTCAATCCACTCGACGTCATTGTTCCAGCCGGTCATTCATTACGAATTGATTTGACCGAGGCTGGAGAAGACTATCTCCCAGGACCATGTGCTACCAATCCTCTCGGAGGACTTTCCATCGAGGGTGGTACAATTGGCTTGCCATTGATCGATCGACCTCCGAACCATGACGCCTGGTTCTGTACACCACCATGGTGGGATCAGCAAGACATTCCCGGCGGCTCGACCGCAGTTGGTGAGGATTGCGCCCTGTAGGCCGCACCAATCAATCTTCATCTTCTTCCCATGGTAACCAATCCGGTTCACCATCGGGTCGATACCACCAGTAACCATCATCATCTTGGAACCATTCGGTTCCATCTTCATCGATGGAGTAATTTTCGTCATCTTCGAAGGATTCCTCCTCTTCTTCGGTTACGGTAGGATCTGCAAGTCCTGATTCTTGGGAGATAATCGCTTTGACATTTTGAAGTTCATCTTCTTCGTCAGCAAAGACGCGGTTTTCAGTGCGAATGGTTGCCTGGTGATCACCTGCTTGGATGGCTTCATCTGAGTCTGCGTAGAAATCTTCCGTCATACGGGCTTTGAATTCGTCAAATTCATCACGGCCGAAACTTCCAGTGAATTCTTCACCCGATGATGTCATGAGCTCGTCCAAGTTCTTTCGCTTACCCATCTTGAGTTCGGGAGCATCTGGAGCATCGCTCGCATAAAATGCGTCTTCTTCAGCAAATTTGGGGAATGAGCGACCCTTCGGATCGGCTTCTTCAATGGCTTCTATGACAAGGTCATGTTCATCTTCATCGATCTCTTCTTCCTCGTATGCTGTTCCAACAACATCAACCAATTTCTTGAGTGCTTTTCCGAGTTTACGCTCATCGTCAGCGTGCTCATTTGCAAGTTTCTCAACTTGCTTGAGGAGACGTTCATATGGCGTTCCGGTGAGAGCACCAAGGAACCGGCCAAACCCTCCTCGTTTTTTCTTCGCCATGGAATACGCTTACACTCCGGTGTTTTCAAGGATTTTCCCTCGGGAGTCCCTTGATGAAGGATGAGGCAATGGGAATGACGTGGTCGAATCGTGGTTGGTCGAAGCGATGCGTTCATACAACGCAGAATCATACGCCATGCGCCATGCTTATGCAGCACAATTGCACGTTCCTGGAGCGATTTTCCGAGATCTCGTGATCTGGGCACTTCAGTCCCTGCCCGATGAAATTCTCGTTGGTCTGGATGTTGATGGGGAAAGAAAAAACATCGAAGAAGTCGAAGTTGCCTTTGAAGGCCAAGAACACGTCTCAAATCTCTTTGGAGGACAAGGTTATGTCATCAAAGAGGCCCATGTCGTGAATCGTGGTGATTCTTTTTCAGTTCATCATTTGCCTGAGGAATGGACCGACGATCTGTTCTCAGGCCAGCGCGGTTCAAGGGCCGGCCGATTTACACACTGGTTGCACACCCACCCAAATGCACCAGCGATTCCAAGTGGCGCCGATACCGATGCTGCACAGGAAACAACGGGTGTCGACATGATTCTTGGCCTTCGATTTTCGCCAGAAGGCCCACTTCCTTGGTTTGATGATGTTGATGGTACGCGCCGTAGTCTCGGAACTGAACATGTAACAACAACCAAACGCTCTTGGTTTTCTCGAAAGGAACTCCCTGTTCTTGGTGTCGCGCCCACTGGGCATTCAATACATGATATCCAGTTGATTGCCTTTCACAAATCAGGACTGGGGGTGAACGTTCTTCTCATTGACGAGAGCGGGTATCCGTACGGTTGGGATGAATTGCTTCATGCAGAGAGTTCATCGTAGACTCGCTCAAGGCGTTCGGGGTTGACTCCCATATCCCCGAGTCCGATGCGGGATTGAGAGTGGAGTTCGATTTCAACCGTATCATCGTCAACGACTTCAATAGAAATCAATACATCATCGGGAAATTGCCAAAATGGAGTGTATTCAACAAAATGAACATAGTAGGTTGATTCTGTTGATTGTTCATCGAGAATGTTGCACTCGTATTCAAGAATGTAGTCCAAAATTTTGATTCGAACATCATCCATCGATTGATACAATATTGTTGATGTTGTATCCATTCGGTAGTCTGCATTACCACCGAGATGTGCGCAATTTGCACTACCCTCAGGACATGTTTCCATCGAGGTTATTGCTTCATCTTGAGCTGCCACAAAAATAAACGCTTGAACCAGAAGCCAAGGGGATGCAAGAAGCAAAACGAGCAGAATCGCCTTGTTGAGTGCTGGATGCATAGAAGACCTCGTTTATGGAACTCCATTCATATTCCATCCTCTTAATGCGTAGTATTTTTCCATGCACGCTTTTTCATCGCTTTCATCAACAAAGGAGACCATTCCTGCAGCAACACCGGCAGGGATTGGTTCATTGCGCAATCGCCATGAGAGCAAATCAGCGTCTGTGGGGCGAATACCCAAGCGATTCCAATGCTCAACATTCCAAGTCCTCGCTAGATCCCATTGTTGCGCAGCTCTTTGCATTAGGTCATCCCAAGTCGCCTTGTCCCCAGTGATTGAATTCCAAGCATCGAGCATGACTTCATTTGGCGTCGCCCCTTTTGCAAAGGCACACAGAATCATGGAATCGCGAATGACGATGCTGTTTTGGCTCTCGATCAATTCCTCCATCAAATCAACAGCGGACGCATTCGGCAAACCTGTTGGTTCCCTGTATCCTGCCCGCATGTGTGAGGCACCGACATTCGCCGTCATGTAAGCCATTGCGTTCCCTCGTTTCCCTCGCGGGTCCCACGCTGGTAAATCGAGACCTTTGCAATGCGCCGTCAAGCGGGTCGCAGGGTGGCCTGTAACGCGTTCAACATGCTCAGAAAAAACGACAGCACCAGAAGCGAGAGTTGAGAACAAATCCCCGGTGCCAGGCTGTGCACTCGCGAGCATCGAAAGCGCGAGGGGTGGTAATTCTGGGACTCCAAACTGCCAAGGAACGATATCACCCTGTTTGTATCGGCCAAAGTCAAACGGTGCGTGGAAATGATCGGGCCAATCGTCTGGAAGCCATCCATGCTGAACCAATTCACATACGATTGACAATGCTGCACCACCAGAAATGGTGTCAATTCCAAGCCGATTCGAGGCATCATTTCCATCCATAATGTCGAGTGAGTTGGTAAGGCCAAGATTTGCACCAAGCATAGCGAGAGTTTCGTATTCAGGACGATCAACTCGATCGATATGAATTGGACGTTTGCGAATCTTTTCACCGTCAATGGTTGGTCGGTCCGCAGCCTCACATGCAATTGGGCATGGAGCGCAGCAAGCGGATTGTTTTGCATCGGGAAGTGATTCATGCCAATGTTCACCAGACAATTCGTATGCATCGAGTTCGGTCGTGATGGAAACGGGTTCACCTTCAGAAGATACAACTCCTCCTTTTCCTCCACTCACTTTTAATTCCGAGAAATCCGGTATCATGGCATTGGTTGAGCTGTAATTTGCAGTTGGCATCCGGCCATTTTCTGAAGCATAGATTGGTCCACGACTTGTTCCAAAGGAATAGAACGGATCACCAGAACGTCGTCGTAATCCCATTTCTTGTCTCTGAGCTTTAATCGCTGACTTCAAACTCGCGTGATTGGCAAATCGAATATTTTCTTTTGTGGTTGCTTTCACGGTCACCGCCTTGAGGTTTTTGAAACCTAATGCTGCACCGGTCCCACCTCGACCTGCAGCACGACGGCCTGCGGTGAGCGGGCTTGCGATTCGAACGCAGTTTTCTCCAGCAGGGCCGATGGAGAGGCATTCGCCTTTATCTTCGAGGGTTTGCTCCACTTGCCAAGTTGTCATACCCCGAAGTTCACGCGCATCATGAAGTTCAGCCTGACCATCAACGATTTCCAGTCGGCAGAGATGTTCTGAAGCACCCGTGATGAACAGTCCATCCCAGCCCGCTTGTCGCAAAACATGACCAATGTTTCCTCCAATGTACGTATCGATGTACAGGTCGGTCAGAGGAGAACGAGTAACAACAACAGCACGACCGGAGGACCCTACCGTGCTGGCTTGATACGGTCCCGTCATGAACAAGAGAGGACTCGTTGGATGACGAGCAACATCAACTCGATCGGCGACAGGGTGTCGGAGTTCCATCGCTGCATCATAATCGGTTGTGTCCCACTCAACCAGCAGTCGTGTGGCGAGACCTTTGCCTCCCATTGCTTCAATTAGCCAGTTGTGTGGGATTTCCTTGGATTCAACGACTCCTTTGGTAAGATCGACCCAGAGAACGCGTCCAGGGAAACCATCGAAGCGCCAGTCCAGAAGCATGAGAAATCACCCCATCGTACGCTTCCATTCACCTTTGTGTAATTCATAAATCATTGGAACGCCAGTTGGCACTTCGAGACCGAGAACTTCTTCCCTACTCAATCCTTCAAGATGCATAATGATGCTCCGAAGAGAGTTCCCATGAGCAGCAACAAACAGATTCTTTCCCTGATGATACGACGGCAGCAGAACGGATTCCAAATACGGTATCGTACGAGCAGCAGTCAATTCAAGACTCTCTCCATTGGGCGGTGGAATGTCGAACGAGCGACGCCAAATCTTGACTTGTTCATCCCCAAACTTGTCTCGTGTTGCTTGTTTGTTCATTCCTTGTAGATCACCGTACATGCGTTCGTTCAACTGCCACGAAACGAAGACTGGAAGAATATTGGAAGCATCTGCATCCTCATGCATCTGTGACCATTCAACCATTTTCTGTTCATTTCCACTCATCCGTTCCCCTGAATCATGGTATTGCAGAACTGGCGTTTTGCCACTGTTGTGTTGGCTCAATGCAAGCATCGCGGTCATTTGTGCCCGAATCAGGGTGGACGTGTGAACTTCGTCAATTTCTGTATCGGCTAATGTTCGGCCGCCAGCAAGCGCTTCATCAATTCCAACTTGGGTCAACGGAACATCAACCCAACCCGTAAACAAGTTTGCAGCGTTCCACATTGATTGACCATGTCGCATCAAGATGAGTGAGGCCATGGTCGACCCATTGGTTGGTGGAACATCAAGGCTGCGACAGGAAAGGAACTACTTTATGAGAATAGATTTACAGCGAATTCATGAACTTACGAATCGAGCAATGGGACGAGATTAAAATCCATTTTGACAAGATGTTTCATGGTCTTGGGAAAGTCGAAACTTCGGAAGAACTGGTCAAATTTTCATCGATTGAACCCTATGTGTGCACTGGAATTAGCTTGTCAAAAAACGGAACCATGGCTGCGAGCATGCCATTGCATAACCTTGATTCAACCTTCAATGCCGTTGAATTTAATCAATCACTTGAGGTGTTGACACTCGTTGGGAATGGATTCTGCTACACCTACAGAATACCGGACGAATTACTCGTACTACGAGAGGCCGTGAATCAGTAAACCAATTGCACATCAGAAGCAGCACTGAGTGCGATGACACCTGGAGGTCCACTCCACGTCATCCAGTCTGAATATCCCTCAAGGAGCATTTCATCTGCATTTTCTTTCGTCACGCCATTTGCAGCTTGCGAACCTGTGGAACAATAGACGTTTGATGCGCCTTCTGTGATAACCTTCAACATCCCAATGATCATTCCATCAGGAAGATTTCCTTGTTCGTTGATTCGATGAAGATAGGCAGCGTGAATCATTTTTACTCCATCTGCAGCAAAGAACACGTCGACGTCATGTCCGTCCTTGATGGCTTGGGCAGCACAGGCGATACCAACAATGCACTTGCGTTGATCGACGTCTGGATCTGTTACAATTTTAATGAAGAACTTCTTGCTCATGGGTTCCTCATCACCTTGTACTACTTGAGCAATTGGAACTCATCACCTGTTTCGATTGAGATAATCTTCACCGTAATATTGCCACTGTTCCATTGTCCACCCGGCAGGCAACCCCTCAGCAGGAAGCGGTGGAGCAATCGGAAGAGATTGTGGGAGCGGTGGAGCAATGAATCCGAACTCTTCTTGCACCGTGGTTTTCTTTCTCATGAAACCAACTATGAGCAATACGAGAACAAGGAGTCCAATTCCCAGACCAATGATTGCGAAGTTGTCATCTTCAGGTGCTTCCTCTGAAGCAAGATACTTCGATGCATCGTTTGGATAAGCATCGGTTTGGTCTGACCATCCATCACCATCAGAATCCAAACATCCAACGAAGTCCACTACGGACGTGCCAAAGGTTTCTGGGCAATCATCGGAGAGGTTTGTCCCTTGTTGATCAGCGTAGCCATCTCCATCCGTATCCGACCAGAATCGAACATCGTTGACGTATGCATCAGAACGATCTTCCCAACCATCTCCATCCGAGTCTGGGCACCCATATCGGTCGACGGAGGAGAGACCGTAAATCTCTGGACAACTGTCGGGTGTTGTTCCTTCCAGGTTATCACCGTAGCCATCTCCATCAGCGTCATTGTGCTGTGTTGGTTCCTGAGGGAAGGCATCGTTCAAGTCCGACCATCCGTCGATGTCTGAATCCAAGCAGCCAAAAAAGTCCTCTGTTGAGGAGCCCGCAACACCCAGACAGCCATCGCCTTGATATCCGTCAACAGCGTCTCCGAAGCCATCACCATCTTCGTCGGAATGCTGGGATACTTCATTCGGGAACGCATCGTTGAGATCTGACCAGCCATCACCATCTGCATCTGGGCAACCAAACGTATCCTCTGTCGAGTCTCCTGCAACATCGACGCACGAATCTCCTTCGAATCCATCCGAATTGTCTCCATATCCGTCGTTGTCTGAATCGAGCCATTGTGTAGGCTCCGTCGGGAACACATCGGTAGAATCACTGAAGCCATCTGAATCGAAATCGCTGCATCCGAGTACAGAGCCAAGTGAGCTCGTTCCGGGACTCGTTGGGCAGGCGTCTACATCATCGGTAAAACCATCATTGTCATCGTCTGTGTCTTCAGTACCATCTTCGCAGCCATCGCCATCAACATCGTTTTGATTGTTTGAGAAGAATCCGAGGGAACTTTCTGGGCAGAGATCGACGCTTGCTGTCGATGGCGTACAAGCCCATGAACTGCTCAACTCACTCGCATCACAAATTCTGTCGTTGTCATCGTCGACATCTTCAGATGAATCCTGACACCCATCCAAATCGTAATCTGTTGCAGTCGAAGAGGTCCAGTCAAGGTCGCCTGTTGGACAGAAATCTGAAACATCTGCGACGCCATCGTTGTCATCATCCACGTCTTCGAGAGTGTCCAGACATCCATCACCGTCATGGTCGGTCAGAAGCGAAGACGTCCAATCCAGTTGGCCACGGACACATTGATCGTCAACATCCAACACTGAGTCGTTGTCATCGTCATCGTCACACACATCGCCCATCGAATCGTTGTCAAAGTTAGTTTGAAGTGGATTGGCGGTGTCCGGGCAATTATCAACTTCGTCACCTACACCATCCCCATCTTCGTCGGTATACGGGTCAATTCGAACGACTTCATCTTGACCATTATCGACGTAGTAGAGGTGACCATTCGGACCGACCTCCAAGCCCATGATGGATGATGCAGTGGTTTGAATCTTGTCGAGTTGTACGCCGCTTTTCCCGTCGGACGCCAATTCATAGGCAACAATCTTGCCGTTCCCGTTTTCAGAGACGAAGAGTTGTCCGTCGGCCAGTGCGATTCCTGATGGGAGATTGAGACCGGTTGCCAGAATACCCCACTCGACATCGGTGATGTCGGAATATTCTGCAAGCGGCTCAAGCCGTGATGCATCGTTCATGATGTCTGTTGATGTTGTGGTAGGATCGTCTGTGTTGACCCAAAGAACGCGATTCGCACCCGGATCGGAGATGTATAGAATTCCGTTTGATTTGTCCATAACCATGTGTCCAGGAATTCCCAAGACGTGGTTTAGGTTGACTTCCGAATAGCGGCGAACAACTGCATCAGAATGGTCGTCTTGCCCTGTATCATGATCTTCTTTGAAGTCATAGCGAACGAGTTCTCCATAGTATCCGTCGTTGTACCAGTACACGTTATCATAGTCATGAGCAATTCCAACTCCAAACGGGGATTCATGGTTCATATCGATGTGGCTGCCGAGAAGTCCATTGCCGTTGTTTTGATTCTCAACCGCAAAGTGATTCAGAGACGATGGCCACAGCGTTGGCCCCATGAAATAATTAGCAGGTGCTTGTCCACAATATGTGTTTCCAGTCTCTTGAGCAGATCCCCATTGCCAATCAAATTCTGGGTGATAGGCTCCGAATGAAATTGCGCTGACCTCCTCCAAGAAGTGATTTCTGTTTGAGTCTTCACGATTCTGCGAAGTTTGATTCCACATACCTGTATTCTCGACGATTGTAATGCTGTCTGTTGCCCGGTTTGCAATCCAGAGTTCATTTGCTCGGCCGGGATGGAATTCCAAATCGCGAGGATCATCCAAGTCGTCAGATGAATCCGCAATGACCTGCTCATCAAAACCGACACCAAATTTCTCAACAACCTCCGCATCTCTGCCTTCAGTTGCATAGGATGGTATCGAAAAGAGAAGCAACAACAGTGTCAAAACAACAGTTTGCTTCCTCAGCATGGGACTGCCTCAAATTTCACACATATGATATGTTGCCACAAAGCATGGGTACGTACAAGGTTACGCAAACGGTTCTTATTCTGAATTTGGAACCTGTGAATCCTGAAGGCTGAGTCGCAGAACACATGCAGCAAGTGCAGCTGAGAGAATGAACAACGCAGCACCTGTGAATCCTGGTATGCCAATCCCAACTCGAATAATAACTGTCGACAAAATAAACCCTGTATTACGGGCAAGTTGAGGGAAGTCGGTTATGTGGCGATACGAGACGAGCAAAATGACAATGTCCGAAACAATAAGCCAAGTGAAGAAATCAGAGAAGAAGACCGTTCGACTCAAGCCGGTATCTCCATCGATGACACCTGTGAACCATGTCGTGAATGAATAGAGTGCAACGAACACGTACACCACTGCAAGCGCAGAGGCGAGATGCTTTTTTTGTTGTACAAAGTTCTTAATTGAACCTTCTTGTTGACTGAGATTCTTGGATTCTGATGTCTGTGAGCGAAAGTACAGCGCAGTTCCAAAGAGAACGACGAATGCAACTGCTTCCATTGCGATGAATGCAACGTCAATGTCAATCGAAACATTGTCTGAACTACCGATATCAGCAAGATTCTTGAAAATGTCACGCACGACAAGAAGCGTCACGACTTCGAATTGCTTTCCGATTGAGTTTGAAAACGATTCAGGTATTGCTCGAATTAATTCGTACACCTCATACGCTAGAATAATCGAAAACGGAGTGTAGAGGGCATCCAGATATGAATCGATGAAGGAGTTCAATTCGGTGGATTCAATGATCTGCAAGTCGTAGAGAACGCAGAACAGGAGGTGAAGAAGGAAACATACGATGGCGAGATTAATCGCCAACTTCCTAAGAATTTGATCGGTCGAAGTCCCCAAGAGAACATCGTGTATTCGCAGTGTGTTCACAGTCTGAGAATCGACGTTTACTGTAAATAGGGTTGTTCAGATGCATCGTAATGGATTAATGGGTAGTTTTCCGGATATGAAACACCGTTTTCAGAACGTTCAACTCATTTTTTAGGGTGGCCTAAATTTATCAAGTGATTGCTTTACCACGCACCATGGGGATGTCCTCGGACCGTGTGCTTACGATGGTCGGTGTCGTGTCAGCCATTGTCTTGTTTTCAAGTTTGACGTATGAATTTCTTCTCCACGAAGAAGATGAAGTTCACTTTTCAATCGATGATTCAACCATGATTGAAGACATTGACCGCATCACATCCTTTGGTCCAAGAGTTGCTGGTTCACTGGAAGAATCGCTTGCGACAGATTACATCAGCCAACGCTTCACGGAGATTGGACTGCAAAATGTCAAAGTGGAGGAGTTTCAAGTCACAGGTGCTTGGTTCGTTGACGCAGAACCTGGGGAACATCAGATCTTGATGCATGCGCAACTTGAGCAAGGCTTGCAAAATGGTCAAGGCTTACCGGACGGAACTGCAGGCTCAGGAAGAATTGCAATCCAAGAAACAGGAGAATTGAATCACATTGATGCATTTACTTTCATGGGGTATTCAGGTTCAATACACAAACACGACAACATGCTTACCTTCCTCGGTAACGGTTCTGCACAAGAATTTGACAACATTGGTGACTTAACCGATCTTGCGGTCATGATCAACTATGACAATTCGCGAAGTCTTGCAGAAATCTACAAAGACGCAATCGATGGAAATGCAGGCGTTGTCATGATCTATTCCGAAGGCGTTGAAACGCCGCCTTTCCGTTCGGTTACAGTCCAAGAAAATGGTGTTACTGTGCCGTTTCCGGATGCTTACAATGGGCAGTATGCTGACGCACTCATACCCTACATCTACATCTCCGAAAGCGTTGCTACGATGTTTCACGACTACATCGATGAAGCAGCAGGTGACCCGACCTTGTTTGCCTCTTTGGACGGTTTTTGGGAAGGCAACAACGTTGGTACGCGTAATGTCAAAGTCGTCACTGGAGAACTTCCTGGTAACGGGGATGGCGAAATCTTGGTGGGTGCCCATCATGACTCCGTGTACATCAGCCCCGGCGCAGTCGACAATGCAGTCGGTGTATCTCAACTTCTCGAGGTGGCGACACAACTAAGCGAACTCAATCTTGAATCCACCGTCAAATTTGCCACATGGGGCGGTGAAGAGCTGGGATTGCTCGGCAGTCAAGCGTACATTGAATCCAACAAGGAATACGTCGACAATCTCGATTTGTACATCAATCTTGATTCGACCAACCTTAACCCCTCCAAAGGACTCGGGACTCTCGGTATTGATACATCTGAAACGGAACTTGTCAATTCCATCGCTGATATTCAGCGATCGGTGTTGGCAGATGAAGAATGGTCTGAGTATGATTCAACCGTTCAACTCAATCTTCAAGGAAACAGCGACCATCGAAGCTTCAACCAAATCGATACGACGACCATCGGATTCTATGGTTGGGAGTACGAAGAGTATCATCGCCAGGCCGATGTACTGGGCGTAGTCCACCAGGACGGTCTTGGATTAACAGTTGAGATTGTTTTGCAAATCCTTGTTGCTCAAGGAGGCCATGAAAGCATTGAGGAACCTCTCATCCAAATTTCTGGATTGGAAGGTGAGTCTGACTCATGGGTCTTCCCGTTTGTTCTGGCTTTACTGGCTGGTCTTGCAACAGGAATTGGAGGACTCATTGTCTTCATTGTGAAGGAAATTAGTCAGGAAATGATGGCTTTCCTTCTCGCAATGGCTGCTGGAGTAATGCTGCTGGTTTCCGTCCTTGACTTATGGTTTGGCCAAGCATTGGACAATGGATTCCTTCCGATTACGCTTTCATTTGGTGTGGGTATATCGATCGTCTACGGTGTAAGCAGGTACACAACGAAAGGCGAAGATGTTGCTGAAATGTCAAAGGAACGCAAATTGTACAAATCTGGAATCCTAACTGCAATCGCTTTAGCGATCCACAACTTCCCAGAAGGACTAGCAATGGGTGTCGCTGTCCTTGAATCAGCTCAATATGGCTTGGTGTTGATGGCTGCGATTGCTTTACACAACATACCAGAAGGTATTGCAGTTGCTGCCCCGATTCAAGCAGGAGGAGGAGGTCGCCTCAAAGCAACCCTGATTGCAATGGCTACAGGTTTCACAGAACCATTGGGCGCCTTGTTTGCTTTGTTGGTCTTAGGGCCAATATTAACGCCGTTCATGGTCGGTTGCTCTCTTGCATTTGTTGGAGGAATCATGACTGTCGTGGCATACAAAGAATTGATACCACAAGCAATGGAACAGGACCGTCCAAAACATCTCCTTGTTGGTGCAATCTTTGGAGCCGCAGTTATGCAACTTAGCCTTCTCTTGCTTGGTTGAGTCGTACAACTAAATCAATTGGTAAAGTCACTAAGGAAATCCCAAATTAATTGGTAAGTGTTTACCCCATCAACTTGGTTTGGCCAAGTGTGCTCATGGGCTTCCATCCCGTAATGCTCGACTCGGACATCACCATCGCAGTCTTTGTGGACAATGTGTTCAACATCATCCCCGCCAAAAAGATGTGAATGAGTCATCTCATCTTGGCAATCAAGTTTTTGAGCCCAAAAATCAATCATTCCCGGAACGTTACTCATCGTTCCAACCCCCTCGTGCTCACCATCTTTCCAATCCCAATCTTCATCATAATCAATGATGTAATCCAATTTACCGTGGATATGCAAGACTGCGACTGAACCCGACATATCGCATGATGCTGGGCTGACCGGCATTGTCCCAGCAAAAGATGCGACTGCAGCAAATCGATGATTGAGTTGACATGCGATTTCATAGGTAAACATTGAACCTAAGGAATACCCAATGGCATACAATTTGTCTTGATCGACGCAATACACTTTTGAAAGTCCGTCAACAATTGACTCCGTGAAGTCATTGTCATCCCTTGATGTGGCAGCGGTATTCAGAAACCATTCTCCTTCTGCAGCGGTTCGATCACTTTCAGCAATTGGATAAGCCATGATGAATTTCTCTTCTTCGCCCAACTGATCAAATTCATTTTGCTGCTGGAAATCCTCATTCGAGCCGTCACCACCATGGAATGCGATGATGATTGGGAGTTTTGTTCCAGCATTCGAATTTGGAACAGACAACCTGAACAACCGCTCAACTCCATCCACAACAACGACAATCGTTGACTGTAAGTCGGATTCTGTTGGAATCATACAAGGATTTTGAATTTCAATTAATGCTTCGCCTTGAATTTCAGTTCCGGGAACTTCCGACGAATGAATACAACCAGAGAGTGTTAGAGAGAGAAACGATAAGATAACAAAAATGGCATTCAGGCGACCACTCACAACTCCACCTTCCTGTTTGTTGTTGGACCATTGAATTCTAATTTATATTCAACGTTTCCCATCATTGAACGATTTCACACACCATTTGAGAAGGCAATCATCCGATCCAAGGAAATGTGATCGGCCGTGTCCTTGCAGTAATGTGCCTCGACGACTTTGCCTTCTTCATCGATCAAGATATCGACTGGAATGGTCGATAGTTTTGAGATTGACATGGTTAGAGGGACATAGCCTCGAAGTGTTGCCTTAAGCAAGGTGAGCGGTGAGCGCATAGCCCCCCACATGAATTTGAAAAACGATTTCTTCACACCACTTTTGTTGAATTCCTCGTATGTTTCATCGGCAACGATGATGAACGGCGCATTGTGCTTTTTCATTCGCTTCTGCAGCTCCCCAATCTTTGCATCGAAAACTGCAACCATTACGGCATCGTTAGAAAACTCATCCCAGCGTTGAATGATGCTTCGAATGCGCATGTTGCACAGCGGGCAGCTTGAAAATCTGAAGAACGTCAAGATGACACGTTTTCCTTGCATGTCGGACATGTTGAATGTTGAACCATCGATCGCTGGTAGAGAAAATTGAGGGGACGCGTCGCC
>MDSX01004147.1_pt1 | contig 25483 bp, 20 predicted proteins | sample 811141 | NCBI WGS metagenome assembly MDSX01 (sample SAMN05326642, study PRJNA326480) | marine metagenome | isolation source: seawater | place: Atlantic Ocean: South East | collected 2010
CATGAGCTTGCGGAGCTTGTAACCCGTGTTCGAATCGCGGTGGGTCCGCCAATCAATGATGGGCGACCGGTTCAATTAGTCCCGTCCGTTGGAGCCCATTCTGGACCCATAGTGTAGCCTGGATATCACTCTAGCCTCCGGAGCTGGAAACCCGTGTTCGAATCGCGGTGGGTCCGCCCTAAGGTTAGGTTCAAGCCAAACACCGTCTAGGATTGTTTATGACATTCGTTTCTGAAAGAAGAATAGACTTTCCAATGGTCGATCTAGCCAAGATAGTCTATTATCCAAGATTCTGGGACCTTGCTCATCGATTCTATGAGGAGTCATGGGAGTTCTCGTGCGGATTCCACTACAATGAAATTCTCAGTGAAAAAAAGATAGCGTTTCCTCTCGTACATAGTGAGGCTAGGTTCATGCACCCAATCTATTATGGGGATACAGTGCAATGCTCCATCTCAGTCTCAAAGATAGGAAGAACATCCATTACTTGGAACTACGAGTTCAAGAATCAGGATGGAGTGACTTGCTGGATGGCCAAGCAAGTAACCGTTTGTACCGATATGTTGGAAGTGAGTAAGAAAATTCCTATTCCAGAATGGATGAGAGAAGGCCTAGAAAAGATGTGCCCCAAGGACTAATCTCGCGGCCATTTTTTCGAAAGAGACTTGGTCAGACCCTCATCCATTGTTGCTTCCCACCAGTTCGCATCCCTCCAAACCGCATACTTTCCTCTGATCCCCCTCATGTCTGCTCCATCGAGCCTGGCTCCTTGGAGATTAGAAAGACCGAGCCTCGCTTTGACCATCCTAGCTCCCCGCAGATCTGCTCCATCCAAAGCTGCTTTCATCAGATTCGTCTCTCTCATAGAGGCATTTCGTAGGTCAGCTCCAGACAAATCTGCCCCTTCCAAATCTGCCCTATCAAGAATGGCTCTTCGAAGATTGGCTCCAGATAGATTGACTCCTCGCAGATCTTCACCCACATGTGACGTGAAAGACCAATCTTTTTTTTCTTCAGCCAAATATTCACCTCATCAGAGAGAGCTTGTCCAGATGGTCCCTTCCTGCTTCGGTCAGCACCACATATGCATACTTCTTAGGTTTCCTACGAGGATACTCAAGAAGAGGCTCCGAACCTTTGGCTCCTCCTTGTAACATTCTTCCAATGTACAGAGAGATATTCCATCCACGAATCGATTTTTTTGTCCATTTCCCAGTTTCTGATATCAGCCTCTTCAACTCCCTTGGAGTCGTAAAACTCTCCTTCTCGACTGACCTCATGTATTGAACAGCTGCGAGAATAACATCAGATTTATTTTCTATCCCACAAGAGGTAAGAATTCTGGAGAAGGAAGAGCCCCTATCCGGAAAGCCACTTATCCTAATTGCCTCTAGAGTACTTTCTAATGCCTCCTGTCGAGCGATTCTGACTCTGGAAAGAGTGGAGGACCAGGTATCCTGGGGTGTGACTTTCAACCAACGATCACTTGCTTCTCGAGTAAAATCGGCTAAATTGATTTCTTGGGAACCAAGTACTAGGAACAACTCCCCGAGACTCTCCTTTGGCATGCTATACTCCGTGGTACTCCCATGCGCTTAGCTTTGTCATGTTAATTTTTCTCTCGTTTACTTTACAAATTTTTTTCATGATGTTTATGCGTGAGATTCAAAGAGCTTACCCGCAACCAAGCCTCATGAGCGAGGAAAACATAGGAGGTTATCCTCTAGTTCTACATTCCGAAGCTGACCCAACTCGATTGGGGGGTACTGCCGTATGTGGGTTTTCAACAGTTGGCTCGGTAGGCGTAATAGCGACTTCTCATTTAGTCGGCTCTCTCGATCTAAGTCCAATGGGCACGGTCCTCCATCCAAAATTTCCGGCCGTGGCACTAATTCATGATTCAGTGCCCAAGCATCCAGTAAGAGTCTACCAGGGAGACGAAATTGGAGTTTTCACTTCGGAGATACAGTTTCCAAGTGAGCATGATGTGTATTTTGCGAATACTGTCCTTGACTGGTTCACCAAAGGTGGATTCGAAAGGTTGGTAGTTATCGATGGAGTAGTAAGCAACGATTTAGGTATCAAAGAGGACAGTGAATTGTGGGGAGTATCTTCGACGCCTGCAGGTAGAGATCAGCTAGATGGCTCAAGCATACAAAGAATACAGCAGGGCATAGTATCGGGAATAGCCGGGTATCTCATCGCTGAGGGAGAGAGAAGAGGTCTGGATATTACTGCTCTGCTTGCTGAGTGTAATCCGATGTATCCAGATGCAAGAGCTGCCTTTATCGCTTTGGAGGGTCTTAGCGAATTCTTAGGAATGGAAATACCTCTGGGGGGATTGCTTGAAGATGCAAAGAATATCGAAGATAGAGTCCGTGAAGCATTCGAAAGGGCACAGGCTACTGCCCTACCAGCACCTCCAGAAGATGACGAGGACGATGTACCTATGGTCTACTAATCAGTAGAACGGATTAGTCCCTGCTTCGTGATCTGTCATGTCAATCACCGCTGTAATCTCGGGGACCTCTTCGGTAATCATAACCTCAATCCCCTCTTTCAGGGTTACATCAACCATTCCACATCCTTGGCATCCTCCACCGAATGAAATCATGGCATTCCCCCCATCTACTCCCACTAGATCTACATGACCTCCATGAGATGCTACAAGGGGGTTTACTTGGTTGGAAATAACCTCTGCAACAGCCTTGGAAACATCATCAATCCAGAGCGGATTCGGGTTCTCAAAACTAAATCCCCCTCCCATTAGTGTCTCCTTGTAATCTAAGATTGTTCCTTCGAGATAGGGGGCGCTCCTAGCTCCTACGAAAACGACCAAATCTCCGATCTCAGACTCGATATCATCTTCCATTGCATCCTCCTTGCTTATGAGTTGTAAATCGTACTGAAACCCCTTGGGTCCCCTACCTACGATCTCCACCTTTAGCGCAACTAAATCGTTATCAGATTGCTCTGAGAACTTGTGGAGCATCTCCCTAGCCTTGTCAGTTATTTCCAGCATTATGATAGCTGGCAGAAAACACTCATTCTTCAACCTGTTCTTCCATCAGACAAACTATTCAGCTTCCACCCAGTCGAGATTTTATGGCGAGAGACAAGATGGGCAGAGCCCTGAGGGATCTCAGAGTGTCTGTTACTGACAGATGTAACTTCAGATGCGGATATTGCATGCCAAGAGAAAAGTTCGGGAGGCACCACAAATTCCTTCCAAATAACCGCATCCTGTCCTATGAACAGATCCAGAGATTTATTGCGGCCTGTATCCCACTGGGTCTTAACAAGGTCAGGATCACTGGCGGTGAACCACTCCTAAGACGAGATTTGTTCGAACTGGTCAGTATGGTTTCCTCCCTGGGTCTAGAGGTTGCTCTAACAACAAACGGCTCACTTCTCGCAGACCAATCAGATAAGCTCTACAGAGCAGGACTTAACAGAGTAACCGTAAGTCTAGACGCACTCGATCCAGATCTCCATTCAAAGATTACCGACTCAGTAATCCCTGTTGGAGAGGTTATCCGTGGAATAGAATCAGCAGTATCTTCAGGACTGAATCCGGTAAAGGTAAATTGCGTAGTTCGAAGAGGATTGAATGAGTCTGAAGTAGCCCCACTGGTTAGACACTTTAGGGGCACAGGCGTAATAGTCCGCTTCATCGAGTTTATGGATGTCGGATCTACCAACAGATGGTCCTTCGGGCAAGTCGTTCCCACCTCCGAGGTCCTACAGACACTCTCAAGTGAGTTTGATCTGTTTCCAATGGAGAGAAAATCTCCAACAGATGTTGCTTCTAGATGGGCTCACTCGGATGGCTCTGGAGAGATAGGATTCATCTCTTCCGTAACAGAGCCATTTTGTGGAGGATGTGTGAGGGCACGACTCTCCTCGGATGGGAAGCTTTTCACTTGTCTGTTTAGCAACAAGGGTTATGACTTAGCTGACAGACTCACATTCTCTGAGCCAATTCAAGTTCTAACAGCTGAAATATCAAAGATATGGTCTGCAAGGTCGGACAGATATAGCGAACTTAGGTCCCCAAAGCCAAACTCTCTGCCTAGGGTGGAAATGTCCTATATCGGCGGTTGAATGGATTTTGCTGCATCAATCACGTCTTCCCACGGGGCATCAGTCCTGAATGATGGCCTTCCATAACTAGAGACCCCGGCAGAATGGCCAACATCTTTGAGCGATTCGACAATTCTCTTTGGACTAGGGGGGGCACCTGTCCCAAGCCAAGAAGAAAGGTCATCCACCACAATAAGCTGGTTCGATTTGATTGCCTGCGACTCCTCCGAAATATGTCTAACACTTCTAGAAATCGCCCTTCTCTCCAAGGCACATCTCTTCTCATCCCACCCGAGAGGATCATCAAGAGAGAATTTCGGGCCGCAACTCTCCAGAGCGAATTCATCGGTCATCGATGCCATAGCATCACAGTCCCCAGTCGGTCCTATCCACATTGGACCCGAAATCCTAGGATCCTTCCTGTTGACGGGGAATTCCAATGGTAGGAAACAGTGCATAGGAAGCGTTTCCAATGATTCTCCGAGATGGAATCCGTATGCCATGGACGCAGCCACTTCCTCCATATCTGGAGAAAAGACCCTCCAACCGATCCTTGTTTCGAGGTTATTGGCAGCTGAAATCCCTTTCTTAACCAAGAAAGAGACCCTCAGATGATGCGAATCCCAAATAGAAAGTAGCGGATGTAATGACCTGTCGTGCCTTGCCGCAATTCTAGAAATAACGGCAAGCAAAACCCTCATTCCAGAATCATGAGATAGCGAATCGTTCCTCACTCTAGCCCCATATCGCCTCATTAGTGCCGTCTTGGAAGAACCTGTTAGAGCGGCCGTGTCTGTAGCACTTACCTCCATTACTCCACTCCTAGCCATCGACTGCATGGCTGAATCGAGGAATGGTACTGGAGAACCATATGGGTCTATGTCGACCCAGTGTCTTCCGCTTCTCAGAACTGAAGATCTCAGATCTCCATGAATAGCTTCAATCGCCCCCTTTCCATGTGAAGGTGGGAACTGGTTGTTTGACGCCTTGGCCCATTCCAAGGACATCTCATCTAGGTCTACAATTTCTGCTAAAACTCTAGCCGCCATCTCCTCAGGAATCTCGTTTAGCCATCTCCTTGCCCTAAGTCCCGATGCAGTCAAACCATCGATAGCGTAAATCTTCCCTGATCCAAGAAGACCATATTCTATCGAATGCTTGAGTAGTAATACGCTCCTCGTTCTGCTTCCTGACATTGCCGAGTTGTAGAAGACCTCACCAGGTCTCTTTCTCCTAGGTCCAAGCAAGCTGTTTGCAGCATTTTCTGGGAGTAACAACATGGTCCTCCCTTCCCTGTATGGAGAACCCGTTTCTGGCAATTTGCCTTCTCGTCCCATGTCGGGCGGAGGGGGCGTTACAAAAGGAATTGACCGTCACTAGTATTTGTCGAAAATAACTTCTGGATTGGAATGGGTAACCACTCTGTCGCCAGAAGTAATGTGCCCCACTATCCGAGTCCCCGGCAAACGCTCATTGAGCCATTTCGAGATAGAATTCGCGCTGGCTTGATCTACTGCCACCACCATTCCCATACCCATATTGAACGTTCTGTGCATCTCCAAATCACTAACTCCTCCCACTTCAGAAATCCACTCGAACTCTGGTTGAGGAGTCAGTGGCTCATCAATGTGCCAACCCATTGAATCATGAAGCCTCAACAGGTTTGATAACCCTCCTCCTGTAATATGAGCGAGAGCCTTGATCGACTCTGGGCCGCAAACACCGCCCTCCATCCTAGTCTCAGCAATTAAATCCACCAATGGGTCAACATAAATCCGAGTGGGATTCAACAGAACCTCAGCCAGTGTTAGTCCAACAGAATCGGAGAACTTCTCAATCTTCCTGAAATCACAATTAGCCTCGAATGGGCATTCCTCCATTAGGCTCAGTCCTGATCTATCTAGCACAGCTCTGACCAGTGTGAAACCATTAGAATGAAGGCCACTGCTTGGCAAACCAATCAAGACATCCCCTTCGATAAGACTCTTCCCGGTGACCTCACTCCCTTTGGGGAACCAACCGAGCGCGGTGCCTGAGAGGTCCAGCTCCTTCACTATACCGGGGAGGGTGGCCGTCTCACCTCCTGCCAAGGTCACTCTTGCCACATTACATGCCTCTGACAAAGACCTTCCTAATTCTGCGTGCACCATCGGATCAGCCTCAGTCACGGCTATGTAGTCAACAAACGCCAATGGCTCCGCTCCAACACAGATCAAGTCATTTACGTTCATAGCCACGCAGTCGAAACCCACTCCTCCGAGATGCCCTACTTCGTTAGCTATTTGCAGCTTTGAACCGACTCCGTCGGTAGCCAAAACCAGGCACGAGTCCCCAAACTCAATAATTCCACCAAAACCCCCTGGAAGTCGGACAGGTGCCCCTAACTCGCCAGGAAGCCTTGCTGACGACTTTATCGAGTCAATCAGGCTCGAAACAGCCTCTGCTTCGAGATCAATGTCAACTCCGCTTATCGCGTAATCGAGTGGTGGCTCCGTCATGTCTTCCCGTGCAGTGATGGCGTATTCATACTCTCGCAAGAAGAACCTCTCAGAAACTGAAAATGTTGAATTCATAAATGCCTCGGAAACGGTGAAAAAACACACATTTTGATATTTACTTATAAAGAACAAATCAACAATCTCTATAACTCATAGTTCGCTCGGGAGGCTTACGGATAGTGAGAACACTATGTATAACAAGAAAATGATAGCAATGATGCTTACCCTGAGCATGCTGGCTGCAAGCCTAGCTGGATGCGCAGGGGGGGATGACGACGAAGATGATGATTGGACCATAACTATGGCTAACGACGTCAGCGTAGTCTGGGTGGAGTCCGCATGGGACCCCATCATCCCTAACCTGAATGCCGGCGAGATGTGCGACGTCATAATCTCGGCGATGACCAAGACAGATGCAAGAGACGAGGTGGTCGACTTCACCTCTGCGTACTACACCAGCACGCAAGGAGTGATTGGAGGAACCGATGCTCCTTCCATCACCGATGTGTCCGAGCTGAACGCGGCCGGAGTCACGATTGGAGTGCAGTCTGGTACAACCTCGGACCTCTACGCCGCCGACAACCTAGGAATGGCAACAGTCTCGGGATACGAGGACTTCCCATTGGTCATTGCCGCTTTGGAAAACGGTGACGTGCAATACGCCATGGGCGATGCCCCAGTTCTAGAGCTGGAGGGGACCCTTCTGGACACCTTCTCCGATGAGAACTTCGGCTTCGCTGTGCGCGAGGACTCTAGCGAGCTCTTGGATGCGTTGAACGTCGCTATTGCTGCAGTAGTTGCATCAGGCGAGTATGACGTGATCTACGGCAACTCGTTCTCTGACACCAACAGGCTGGCAGACGACTCCACCGCCGACACGGCTACGGCTTACCCCACCCCTACTAAGGGATCAACACTGACTGCAGTTCTGGAGTCGGGGCAGTTGAAGGTCTGCACAGATCCGTACTACCCGCCCTTCGAGAGCTACGATGATGACGACAACGTCGTAGGGTTCGATGCCGACATGGCTCACGCAGTCTCTGACGAGATCGCAGCCCATTACACTGGAGCCGCAAACGCTGCGTCGAAGAAGGTCATCAAGCTCGGTGTGATCTACGATAACGAGGCTGACCTAGCGAACTTCGCCCCGGCCTTCACCTTCGCTAGAGATCATGCTTTCGCTGACCTCAACGCAGCTAACCCAACCTACGACTTCCAGATGACCTACGCGAGCACCGCTTGCTCAGAGGCCGGTGGAATCGCGGCCGCTCAAGCAGTTACGGACGCAGGAGTAGTAGGAGTAGCAGGAGCAGCTTGCTCTGGAGCATCCATAGGAGCTAACTCCGTTCTCAGCGCGGCAGGAATCCCGATGATATCATTCGCGAGCACATCTCCCGCACTGAGTGACGCTGTGTCATACCCACACTTCTACAGAGTGGTGCCCAGCGACGCCTACCAGGGTGACGCATTGGCTGACGTAATCTCTGCAGCAGGACTCAGGAACACCGCAATCCTATCGATGACCAACGCTTACGGCGCTGGAGTCGGCGATGCATTCGCCGCTGCCTTCGAAGCGAAGGCAGACCACCAGATCTGCACGAGATTTACCTACGAAACTGGTACATCATTCACCACGGCTGTGGTCGCGGATGCAATTGCTGCAGTCCTGGCAGGATCCTCTGATGGAGCTGCTTGCGACTCGGTGCTACTCGCTTCCTACAGCCCCGATGGAGCAATGCTTCTCGGCGGTCTTAGGGGTCAGGAAAGCATGATCCCCGCATTCGGACCAGATGGAATGGCCGGAGGCGCAGTAGTTGATGCCTTCACCGCAGCAGGAATTACCACCGCTGCTCTCGACGGAATGGTATCCACGGAACCAGCAGGAACCGGCGTTAGCACAGGCGACTTCCCAGCCACCTGCGCTGCCGATGCGGACTGCTCTGCCGGGATATTCACCTCCGAGTTGTATGACGCGATCATGATGATCGGAGCAGCAGCACTGATGGACGACGGCGATGACATGGGGATGCACGTCCCGATGGTCGGATCCGGAACGGGGCACACGGGTGCCTCCGGTACCCACGTCTTCTTGCCAAGCGGTGACGTATCCGGAGAAGTCTACACCTACAACGTAGGTACCTTCCACCACGTTCCCACCTATGGGGACTACTTCAACGTCGAAAGGACCTGGACCGTGGCAGATGGAATCGCTGACGTAACGTTCGCTGGCACCACTGTAAAGCTCGGATTCATGGGCGACATAACCAGCCCGGATATCAGTGCGCTATGGCCGTCCTTCGTTGTCTCTTACCAGATCGCGGAGACCCTAGCCAACCGAATCGCATGGAACAACAACGTCCAGTTCGAGTTCATAGCAATTGACTCGGCTTGCGGAAACGGAGATGTTGCCACAGTATCAGCAAACTCTCTAGTTTCGTCTGGTGTATGGGGAGTAATCGGACCCGCTTGCTCAGGTGCCTCTATCGCTGCCAACGCAGTGTTGGCCCCAGCCGGGATACCAATGATCTCCTACGCATCTACAGGAGCCATACTAAGCGATGAGGTAATACACCCTCTCTTCTGGAGGGTCGTGCCTAGCGATGCAGAGCAGTCACAAGCTCTAGCTGATGTCGTCGATGCAAACGGTCATGGCACAAGCATAGCCATCGTTAGCGGCGCGGATGCATACAACGCTGGTTTGGCGAACGGCTTCAAGAATGCATTGGAAGCAAAGGGACACACCCTCTGCAGCCAATCGACCTACGATGCAGGCGCCGCATCCGCGACAATGTACAATGATGCCACACAAGAACTGCAGACCAACAATTGTGATGCAGTGGCAATATTCGCGTACAACGAGGATGGAGCAGGACTGATCCAGGAACTGTCTAGCGACTCATGGTCCGGCCAGATATACGGAGCTGATGGAATAGGGTCAGTTACCCTAGGTGACACCCTATCCGACAAGTCGATCTTGGATGGTATCATCACCACGAACCCAGGGCTTCCCACATGGGCGCAGTCCGATTCCGATGGTGGAACTAACCCAGTGCAGGACGTATTCCCACTTCTATGGGCACAGTACGCCAAGGCAATGGTAGATACTGATGGCGATGGAGTAGAGGACACCCTAGTCGACATACCCAAGGGTCAGTTTGCCGAACAAGCCTTCGACGCATCGGTCATTATGGCGTTATCGGCCTTCGCCTCCCTAGCAGGAGCGACCCCGGCACAAGCCATTCAATCCACAGGAGCCAACTTCAACGGAGCCTCCGGAGTGATAGCGTTTAACGCGCACGGGGAACTAGACGGCACTGGCTTCTGTGTCGGAACGTTCACAGCAACGACTGACACAGTGAGCTACGATTGTACCAAGGCATGGCTCCTTGGCACGATCTCAGATCAGCCCACTGTCTAGGCTCAGAGACGAACAACAGGGAAGACGTAAAGCAGTGCGGCGGGGTTATTCCCGCTGCACTGCCCCAACTCAAATTTAATGCCATATGACTAGATAGCAGACATGGTCATATGTCGAGCAGAAGAGTCACCCTCGCGATTTTTCTTCTTCTAGACGCCTTGCTTCTGGGCCTGCTCTATGGACTAGGAACCCTGAATCTCTTAGATGCCATCCTACTGGGATCTATTCCAAATGACATGATCTGGCTGCTCCAGGTAGTCCAGTCTCTCTCATGCGGATTCGCGATCGTCAAGATTCTATTAGACACCAAACCTGGTGACACCCCTGCTGTTAACCTTCTGAGATCAGCAGCAATAATCTCCTCTCCAGCTCTACTATTCGCTTTGGTGTTGTTCACGATAGAGATGCTACTCAAGGGACAGGGAGAGACTGCATCGATAACCTTCGACCTGACCAACCTTGGTACTTCCACCCTGATGTGGGCTGCGACATACCTCTCGATAGCAATCGGCCTGACTCTGACTTACAAGGTCCAGAGATACGGGAACTTCGCACAGTCCGAGCTGTTCATGGTGGGAATGTACTTTGGGATGATCCTAGGCTGGAGCGAGTACTATTTCGTACTCAAGGAGGCTCCCATGGACGGGGTAATAGCATGGACCCTTCTACTTAGATCACTGTTGCTGGCATTCGTCATAACCGGACTTCTGGGAGTATTAATCGATCGGATAGTCTACAGAGGGTTCAGGTTACGAGATTCAAGCCCACAAGTGATGATGATCGCTTCCTTGGGTGTCGCACTGATTCTAAGATCGATATATTTCATGAGATTCTCCAGCGCCAAGGTCAGGTTCATCCCAGATTCAGACTTCACAGCGACCGCAAACCGCTGGGAGCTCCCAACCTCTCGAATCAAGCTCAATTTAGGTGAAAGGTCACTCGCAGAGGGTGGCACATATACGTATCAGACCTGCGAACAGACTGGGATAGACGAGACATCCGGAGAGCCAATTATGGAGAGAATCGTCTCAGAGGGAAATCGACCAACCGTAGAAATTTATGACATTGGAATCGATTGTATTTCTCCCCTAACCTCCAATCTGTCATACGCAAACGGGTCTCTACCAGTGGTGGTGTTCATTTCTGTCGCCATGTTGGTTCTGCTACTAAACAAAACCAGACTCGGTATGAGGATGAGAGCGGTTGCAGACAACCCAGAGCTAGCAGCAAGCAGCGGCATAAATGTCGAGAGGGTCCAGCAAACAAGCGCATTCCTCTCTGCAGGAATCACCGGAGTCGGTGGAGCGATCTTCTCTGTCACGCTACTGTTCAATCCCACCACGGGCTTCGCCCTCCTGCTGCCTGCCTTCGCCGTTATAGTGCTGGGAACCATAGGGTCGGTATCCGGTGCGATAATCGCCTCCCTCATGGTCGGATTCGTACGAGCATCCTCTACGCCTATACTGACCGGAGTCGGATTCCCCCTCGATAGATCCGGATACTCAGCACTAAGCGGGGTTATGCCATACATTTTCTTGGTAGCCATCCTTATCGTACTCCCAAAGGGCCTGGGTGACGCAATAGAGCGTTGGAACATAGAGAAGGAGAGGAATAGAAACAAAGAAGCACGCTCACTGATCGACAAAAGGATCGTCGCAGCACTTGCCCTGCTTCCAACCGGGATACTAGGGCTGCATCATTGGGCGCGCGGGAGATCCGACAAGGCACAAAACTTCTCAATCATCGCACTCGGGTCTTATGTGGCCCACAAAGTAATGCGATTCATTGGAAAGAACTCATTTGCAGATGGGGCCTGCTCGGACTCATGCATCGAGGCAGAAGGAAGATCCTCGAACATCGAGCTGATTACCAGCAACCCAGACGCTTCCCTGTCGACCAAAGACTCTCCCTACTTCGATGTCGATGCCAGCGATCTTGATCAAAAATGGTTCGAATTGATGGAGCTCGAGATTCAGACCGTCAACGCACTCTCAGATATCTCGGATTGGCTTTGGCCATGGGTTCCACTTGCCCTATGGTTATTCGCAATTAGACAGGGCCTGCAAATTCTGAGGAACGGACGGACCAATGAAAATGAGGATAGAGACGATTTCATTTCTGCGCAGCTTCTTAGAGTTAGAAACAGCATCAACTCCTCACTCAAAGGACCCTTTTCAAAGGCCTCAACCAGTATATCAGAAGCGAACAAAGCGCACTCAGCTCTAATCACAAAAGTCGAGGTAGGAGTCTCTGGACTACTTCTCAATTGGAGAAGCATGATAGCCCACAAATCCCAAAAAGCAATCAGTCTATTCTCGGATGAAAGGCTGGACAGAATAAGAGACCCCTATGGAAGGGAGGGGCGCAAAGGGTCTTGGATTGCCTTCGCAGCCCTGGCGACCATAATACTGTACCTTATCTGGTGGCTTCCAGTTAACTCAAGTCCAGAAGAATTCTGGTGGGACAAGATCTTCCAAGTCTCAAACGTAACCATAGGTATGTGCGTCTTCATCCTGATGGCATTCTCACTTAACCTGCACACAGGCTATACCGGTATGGTAAATTTCGGCATCATCTTCTTCGTAGGGGTAGGGGCTATCACTGTAAGTGTGCTCTCCTCCCCAGAGAGATACCATGGATATGGCTGGGGAGTGGTCCCAGCTACCATTTTTGCAGTATTACTCACAGCAGTAATAGGCTGGGCTCTAGCATTTCCGACTGCTAGACTTAGAACAGACTACTTCGCAATCGTCACCATATCGCTCGGTGAAGTAGTCAGGATGCTGCTATCTGCAGAGCCATTACTCCGCACAGGCCCTGTAAAATCTGCAATAGGGATAGGAAGCTATCCACTCCCTCTCAAGGAGTGGTGGTTCTGCGGAAGAGGAGTGAAGACCGGTCTGGAGCAGGAATTCCTAAGTCCTGACTACTGCAAGTGGGCCAGTCCCGCTCTGGACTCCCCTGCTAACTCCATCTCAGACCTTCTTTCATTAGGCGAACCAGCACCTTACTCACTCCTATTGGCTACAATGTCCGTATTCTTCGTGATCACTATCTGGTGGATACTCGAGCGAGTACTAACTTCACCATGGGGCAGGATAGTCAAAGCCATCAGGGAGGACGAAGAGGTCGCACAACACCATGGTCACGATGTCCTCAAGCACAAGGCAGCCAGCCTAGCCCTCGGAGCTGGAATATGCGGTCTCGCAGGTGCGATTTGGGCGTGGCAATTAACAGGACTGAGCCCCACATTCATGAGCCCCGCAGGATCTACTTTCCTTGTTTGGGCGGCGTTCATCATAGGCGGGTCTGCGAACAATAGGGGGATGGTTATCGGGGCGTCGATTATCGTACTTACCGGCTTCGTTTTCAATGTCCTAGCAGTTGCATCTACTCCGGACCTGCCACTCTACGAGACTGCAAATACTATCGATAAAACTTTCAAATGGATTGTGACCGAACAGTGGGAAATAACAGGAATTTTCCTGATCGTAATGTTTGGGGGCATCATCACTAGAAGGTCCAGACTAGTAGAATATGGCTTCTGGGGATCGATAGTCTTCTGCTTCACAGCCATTTTCATGGAGGGATATAGATCTCTGATGGCTGCCTCAGATTATACTGGAGAGGTCACCATCAGCGGGGGAGGGATGTCCTATGTCAGACTAATGCTAGTAGGGACCCTGATGTTGGTCTCACTGATACTAAACCCCAAGGGATTGCTCCCAGAGGTTCCCAGTAGGCCTGAAAGGCCTTCGGAGGATACCGTATGATTGACCCATTTCTCAAGGTAAAACATCTCCGGAAGGAGTTCGGCGGACTAATAGCCGTCAATGGGGTATCCTTCGAGATAGGACCTGGTGAGTTCGTCGGCCTGATTGGGCCGAACGGCTGTGGCAAGTCAACTACATTCAACTGCATCAGCGGACTTCTCGACAAGACCGCTGGAAGTGTCGAGCTCTTCGGGACCGATATCACTACCATGAGGCCCGAACAGATTCAGAAAATAGGCATGACCAGGACGTTCCAGCACACCAGACTATGGCGGCAGATGACAGTAATTGAGAACCTACTCGTCCCACCCAGGAACCAATTGGGATCAAGCATCAAGGAAAAAATCAGAGGTATTTTCCAATATGATTCGACTAGGGACGAGGAAACCAGACTGGATAGAGCCTATTCGGTCCTTGATCAACTCGAGGTCCCCCATATGGCCCACAACCTAACTAGCGAACTCTCAGGAGGACAAAGCAAATTGGTAGATATAGGGAGGTCAATGATGGGGGAACCCAGACTCCTTCTACTGGATGAGCCGGTAGCCGGAGTAGCAGGGCCATTGGCAATGAAGATATTCAATAGTCTGAGGAAAATGGTTGATGATACCGGCATTTCGATCCTAATCATTGAGCATAATATGGACTTCATCCTCCGTCAAGGGGTGGATCGAATAATCGTTATGAATGAAGGAAGGATAATGATGCAAGGAACTCCTGATGAGGTCAAAGGAAACAGAGCGGTAATAGAGGCCTATCTCGGGTCATCCGGAGAAAAGGGGGCCGAAGAAGAATGAATAGGGTCTTGGACATTAAAAATCTCGAGGGGGGTTACGGATCAGTCCAAATCCTGTATGGGATCGACATGTACGTCGACGAAGGCGAGTTCGTGACCATCATAGGTCCCAATGGTTGCGGTAAGTCAACGCTGATCAAGACTATTTTCGGTTCTGCGACCTTTTACAGTGGAGGAGTCGAGTACCTCGAGCAGGATGTCTCGGGATGGAGGACCGACAGGCTGGTAAATCTGGGAATTGCCTACGTCCCCCAAGTTGACAACGTCTTCCCATCTTTATCCGTGCTAGAGAACCTTCAAATGGGCGGTAACTCGATTCCTAGACTCTTGCTTAATGAGAGGATTGAACGCTCTCTGGAGATGTTCCCTGATCTGAGGAATAGGGAGTACGATTTGGCCGCTTCTCTCTCCGGGGGGGAAAGGCAGATGTTGGCCATTTCCAGAGCATTGATTTCTGATCCTAAGTTCCTTCTGCTGGATGAGCCTACTGCTGCCCTCTCCCCGTTGTACCAGCAGCAGATAATCGAGAGCATAGACTCCCTGAGGGAAGTTGGAATCACCATTCTGATTGTCGAACAGAATGCCAGGCTATCTCTAGCTAGATCAGATCGTGGATATATTATGTCAAATGGAAAGGTAGTACATTCTGGTGATGCTAATCATATCCTTACAGATCCTGAGATCGGCGAGTACTTCCTTGGTTCGACAGGGCACTGATCACCTATTCTTCTAGTAGAGACTTTGCTTGCTGTGCCCACATCATCTTGGTGACTCTTCCCGGAGCAAAGCCAAGTGCCCCATTAACGGCCTCTGCCGTCTCCTTGTCCATCTTGGAAATTTGATCGAATGTCCGAATGCCTAGGATCTTGAGCTTCTTCTCAATATCCGCATCTACTCCTTTAATTTCTGTGATTCTGTCAGATTTCCTATCTCCTGCTTCTCCTATCTGAGACCAATTAATTTTCGAAGCACTCAAATCAGCAACCACTGCTTCGTCCTCGTCCACGCTTGATCTTACATCAACGTCCTGTAAATCCAGCATTGTTATCGCCTGCTGGGTCCATTCCATTTCAGTTACCCTTTCTGGAAGGAACTCCAAAGCATCATTCACCGTCTTTGAAATCTCGGAGTCCATCTTTGAGATTTGCTCGTAGGTTTTTATCCCAAGGACATTAAGCTTCCTTTGAATGAACTCATCTATCCCATTGATCATTGTTAGATCATCATGCACTTCTTCACCCGCCTTTCCAATTCGACTCCAATCTATCTGATCTACTCTGCTACCCACTCTTTCCAGAATCTCATCCTCTCTTTTGTCCTTCTCCAAGTCTTCAGTGATCTTTTCGGCATTCTTTCCCATATCCTCAGCTTTCTTCATTGCCTCGTCTAACTTCCTTTGTGCGGCGTCCGCGTCAGCCTTAGCCTCCCTGGCCTCTTCTTCCTCAATATCTGCAATCAGGCGTGCCTCTTCCGCCTCTGATCGCTCTCTTTCAGCCTTTTTCAGAGCCTCATCCACTTCGGCCTTAGCAACAATAACTTGCTCTTCGGCCTTTTTGATGGCCTCTTCTACTTCCTTTCCAGCCCGTTCCTTCTCGGCTTCCTTATCTGCCAAACGTTCCTCATCTTCTCGAATTTTCTTTTCCAGCCTAGCCTCTTCCCTCGAGATCTCCAAAGCTTCTTTCTTCTGGGCCATCTTAGCTTCTAGATTCTTCATCTCCGCTTCCAATTGTTCTATCTCGCTATCAGCTGTATCTCCTTCCTCAACAGAAAAACTCTCCTCTCCAGTACCGCTCACTGTTATGCCCTCATGTTCCGATACATCAAACTCATCCATCTCATCTTCGAGAACTTTGTCCGATTCTGTTTCTTCGTCTGAGGTTTTCCTTTCTTTTCCCGCCCTTAGAGAATCAGAAATTTCGGAAATAAATCTCATGGAGTCCTTCAATCTATGAGTGTCATCAAATTCATGAAGAGTCACATTTGAGCACTCTTTTTCCACCTTCCTTGAGAAACTTATTGGCACTACCTCGTCGTTTTTGCCATGCATTATTGCTGTAGGGTGTAATGGAATTGGCCAAGACATCTTCTCTGCTGCTTCCATAAATTCCCATGGAAGCATAATGTCCAATTCGAATCCAGTATACCGTCTCTCTCCAGTGGTCTTCCAAGCATTCCTGCCCGTATCCTCCATACCTTCCCAGTTTTCTGCCAGCCCAAATGCTGGAGCCATCAGAATCAATACAAAATCTTCATCAGGCCTCATTGAAGATGCGTTTGCAGCAGCCAAGCCACCCATAGAAGAGCCTATTACTATGTCAAACTCGTTTTCGTCAATTAGCCGAGTCAGAACTTCAGTTTGATTTGCTATGCTCCAACCTAATTCAGACATTTTTGGAGCCGTTACTTCCCATCCTAAAGCCTCCTTCATATAGCTAGGCTTGGATCCATGAGGACTTCCTTCAAATCCATGAGCGAAGAGCACTCGCATAACGATTCCTCATCCACCACGCATCTATTCCTTAAACTGCAGTCCGAGTAATTCGAAGTCTGCAAGGGGGCACCTAGTCATTATCGCATCGGACATAATCCTGATATGAATCTCAGCCACTACGTGTACAACTGATTGGAACATGTGACCAGCATGGACATTGTTATCATCATCAGACCAGCAACAGTGGATATGCGTGAAAGCAGAACTATCTTCTGTTCTGGCTATGTTTCCGGATAAGCTTACCAATTCCGAGGGATCTTCTAAATCTCTCCTTTGGTAAACTCCTTCTTCATCCATGTATCCATATTTATTGTTTCGAGTTCTTCCAATACCACTAGTGATAGCTGCCGCGTCAAATCCAACTTCATCTGCAAGATTCTGTAGAGCCTCGTGAATATCCTCTCCTGGGTCGAGTCTGACGAGCAGATCACTACCCGACTTGGTGTAATCCATGCCTACGGATTGGTATTCGGGACTTCAAACATACCATTCATAACTTTCAAATGGCGCTTCCGGAGAATGTAGTCCAGTAGAAGTAACAAAAATAAAAATTCGATGCCTGCTAATGAGAATTTTTCCAATGGAAACAAAGGGGTTGGATTTCCTAACCGTACTGTTGATAGGCCTTGTCTTCAGACACGCAAAGCCCGAGGTTGAGAAGTATGACAATGGCTGCTCATGATGCTTCTTCTAGATGGAGGACTTTCTTAGAAGAGGCGAAGGAATCAGAAGTGATGGCACTATTGTCCAGGCAGTCTAATTTTCCCTATTTATCAATCCCATTTCACGAGTTGCAGACATTTGATCCAGACTTTGCAGAGGACATTCTAGAGCACCCGAAATCAATACTTTCTGCCGGTTCCAAAACACTGATTGAGATTTGTAGGGAAAGGGGCGAAGAAATTGACGCCTTCCTCAGGGTGGGGGAGCTTCCAGGCGATACTAGGAAACCTCTGAGAGAAATCGGTAGCTCTGATATCGATAAACTTCGAAGTGTCGACGTAATAATTACTAAAATTTCTGAAATCAAACCCAGAATACATAGAGCGGTATTCAAGTGCGAATCATGCGGGCATGATATCGAAGTAGATCAGGAAAACGAAAGAGAGCTGAAGGAGCCACTGACCTGCCCCCAAGCAATGGGGGGGTGTGGCAGCTCAAGACCAAAGACCAGATTCGACTTAGTCCTAATTAGCTCCAGGATGGTGAATAACCAGTGGATAGAGATTCAAGAACAACCCGAGAATGTTCCAAGTGGTGCTCAACCTAGAAGGGGGATGGTACTTATTGAGGGGGATCAGGTTAACAAGCATCTGCCCGGGGAGAGAGTAACTGCTAATGTCATCCCAGTAGTTAGGAGCGAAGTTAGGAATAGAAAGAAAACTCCAATGTTTGACGTTATTTTCCATCTAATTAGTTCCGAGCATGAGAGTACTCCATTCACAGAGATCTCAATAGATGAGCAGGATAGTAACAGAATCCATGAGGTTTCCGAAAGGGACGACCTCATGTCATTAATCCAGAGGTCGATTGCACCATCGGTATTTGCAACAGGAATCCTGGGCCATGTAAAGAGGTCACTCGCTCTACAGCTCTTTGGAGGAGTTTCTAGGAGACTTAACGATAGGACCAGATCTAGGGGGGATATCCATATTTTACTGATGGGGGATCCCGGTGTCGCGAAGTCTCATCTACTTTCTTTCATTTCTGAGCTCTCCCCCAGGGGGAGGTTCGCTACTGGTGGCGGGGTCTCGGGAGCCGGTCTAACAGCCGCTGCAGTAAGAGATGCATTCGGAGATGGAAGATTTGCACTCGAGGCAGGAGTTCTACCGTTATCCGATCGTGGTTTGGCTGCAATTGATGAATTCGATAAAATCTCCGAAGACGATAGGAGAATGATGCATCCAGCAATGGAGCAGCAGCAGGTTCACGTAGCAAAGGGGGGAATTACTGCTACTCTACACTCAAGATGCGCTATTTTGGCAGCAGCGAACCCTAAGGACGGACGATTCAGTAAAAGAGGACCAAACCAAAGCGTCATGAGGTCTTTCCAGGAAACCGGACTCCCTCCTCCTTTGGCTTCAAGATTCGATATAATTTGGATGATTAGGGACGAGATCAGGGTCCATGATGATGAGAAGATTGCAAGACATATTTTGGATAATAGGACATCTGGAAGAAGTGAGACATTAATGGAGGAATCAATAGAATTAGGTCCATCTGAATCAGAAGCCGACTCCTTCATAACTATAGCAAATGATGGCCAAGAACACCTATCCCAAGATTTTCTTAGAAAATATATTGCCTTCGCCAAGAGAACCATCCACCCTCAATTAGACGAGGATGCAAAGGCTGAGATTTTGAAATACTACACCGAGGAGAGACAGTCATTTGGTAGAGAGGACCAATTTCAGTCTGATCAGAGAGATAGGGAGTCCGTTATTCCGATTACAGCAAGAGCTTTGGAGGCTCTAATACGACTTACTGAGGCCCATGCTCGGATGCATCTCAAGGAAGTAGCAACTTCTCAAGATGCCGAAGTCGCTCTTGCGGTCTTTAAGCACTGGAGAGAGGAGTCCGGCATAGAGGACGAGTCTGAACTGCATTCCGGAGTGTCTGCTAGGGCCAGATCAAATAATGCTGCAATTATGAATATGGTCCGAGACCTAATTTCAGAGAAGGGGGTAGCTGAGCTGACCCAGATCTACAATCTAGCCCTGCCAAGAAAGATCTCTGAGGTCGAAGTCGATCGAGTAATAAGCAAGATGCTCAGAAGTGGCGAGTTATATGAAGAAGGGCTGGAGAAATACAAGCCCACCCGTTGACCCTATGAGTACGACCCCCCTGAGGGGGATTATGGAGCCAATAGGGGATGTTTCAAAACCTGAGACATTGGACCCTGTGGCACTAGGATTCATGTGCGGCCTAGAGATTCATCAGCAACTTTCAACCGGTAAGCTGCATTCAAGATTACCAACCGAACTCTATGATTTCAAGTCAGAGGAAATTCCTGATGAGTGGCCCAGATCATCCAGGAGACTGAGAGCTTCAGAGGGGGAGGGGGGTAGAAAGGATGTTGCAGCTAGATTCGAACAGAAGAGAAATAGGACATTCGAATACTTACAGCCCCCAAATGCAGGACTAATAGAATTAGATGAGTCTCCTCCAAGAACTCATGATTCCGATGCCGTGGACATCGTCTTAACAGTTTCAGCTATGACGGGATCCAATCCTATTCCTAGCCTACAAGCTATGAGGAAAACGGTGGTAGATGGATCAAATACAAGCGGATTCCAAAGAACCACAATTGTAGCTACGGGAGGCAGCATAGTTGCAGGATCTGCCAGGGTTGGTTTAGACCTGATATCTATTGAAGAGGATTCTGCAAGAAAACTAACGTCTTTCAAGAGCGAGAGTGGTGAGAAAGTGATATACAATCTGGATAGACTAGGAACGCCTCTGATTGAGATAGCAACTTCTCCTGAGGTCAGATCTCCTGAGCACGCAAAGGAAACCGCAATCGTACTAGGGAGGATTCTTAGAGATACACGCAGAGTTAGAAGGGGGCTTGGATCAATCAGGCAGGATCTAAACGTCAGCATTTCTTGTGGGGATCGGGTAGAAATCAAGGGTTGCCAGGATCTAGATTGGATTCCTAAGATTATCAGACTGGAGATGGCTCGACAATTACACTTTTTTCGTCTAGCTAATGAATTACGAGCTGAGGCTTCCCTCCCTCCACTCCCGTCAAACAGGCAAGACGACTCCACACCGGTGGAGAATAGAGTCGCTCTTTCATGCTTGAAGAGAATCCCACTGAAAATCCAAAACCTGACTGATACCCTATCATCCTGCGAATCTGAGATGGTATGTTCTGCTCTCGAGAGAGAAGAATCAATTATGGCCATAGCTCTACCTGGATTATCAGGACACTTGGGAAGCAAGTCGTTGAATAGTAACGGGGCCCAGATGCCTCGATTGGGAAGAGAATTGGCTAGTGCCGCGAAGTTAGCTGGAGTTGCTGGAATATTCCATTCTGACGAGCTTCCTGCATATGGAATATCAGAAAAAGACGTCTTGTCCGTTAGAGAGCATCTAATGCTTTCCGAGAAAGATGCCTTTGCTCTTTGTCTGGCACCTAGATGGCAGGCAGAATTAGCACTAGAGGCAGTCATCAATAGAGCAAGGATGGCGTATCATAGAATTCCAAGAGAGGTAAGGAATGTCGTAATTCACAAGGGAAAGCCCGCCGATGGCACTACTACCGCGCTCAGGCCACTTCCCGGAGTAGCAAGAATGTACCCAGAAACAGACATCCCTTTGCTTGAAATATCAACTGAACGTTGGGAGATGATCTGCTCCAACCTTCCTCTCTCCGCCGAGCAGAGAGAGTCAAGGATACAGGGCCTAGGACTTTCTCAAAACCAAGTCGAGTCAATCTTGAATAACGAGTTGGACGATGCACTATTTGACGGAATCGAGGGGCCAATAGAGCTACCTCCAAAGGCATGGGCCAGCGCTCTATTGGATTATGGCGTCGAAAAACCAAAGTCTCTCGCTGCTGCAATATCATTGAGAGAGAAGGGCCTTCTAACCAGAGAGGGGGTAGACAGACTTCTGATCGAGTCAACTGAAATAGGAATACACGAAATCGTGGAATGGATGATATCTGAAGCGAAATCTAGAGGCTTTGTTCCTGCAGACACATCTCTAATAGAGAATGCCGTAAATGAGATCCTTTCAGAAAAAATGGAATTAGTAAATGAGAAAGGAATGGGGGCTATTGGGCCATTGATGGGCCTGGTAATGAAGAAATTAGCTGGCTCAGCAGATGGTAAGTCTGTAAGTAAAATTCTCAGAGAGAAAATTTCCGAGATTATCTAGGTTATTACTTTCGCAGCCTTCTATTATTAGGATAGGTTAAATGCCACATTTTTTTCGGTTGATTTCCATGTCAAGAGTTAGCCTTATGTTTGCAATGATTATAGTTTCTTCTTCTCTACTTTCTGGATGTACTTCTGAAACAGAGCCACTTGCCGAAGATGAGATAGGGGACTTATCCGTAGTCGTAACACTAGATTTCGGAGATCAAGGTAACCAGACTGCAAATTTAGCAGAGAGACTCACCGATGGTAGCATAACCTTTGATCCTGTTCTAGTTGCTCCAAACGTTACAGCATACAGGGTTATGGAAGAATTACAGCTTAGGGAGAATTTCACAATTGATGTTACATACTATGTTGGAATGGGTGCATTCGTCCATACAATTGATGGCGTATCTGGTGCTGACGATTGGTCCACATATTGGGGATTCTATGAAGAGGATGAAATGGCGGAGGTTGGAGCCTCAACATTCTCAATTACTTCGAACATCAATATCAGCTGGATATTAACACCATCAGGCGACTATTGAGCCCTCTCTTATCGTCAACAGTTTTCCAAGAATGACTATGAAGTGAGCAATGCTGGCCATAAATATGTACGACTTTCACAACTTCGCGCTCAGCCCTATGCAAGACTTATTTCTCAACGTAGTGATTTTGTCCTCGCTGATTTTCGCAATCCTCAAAGGAGAGAGGGCCCTTGAAAAATCAAGCCCATTCATAGTTCTAGCAACCATCACAACTTTTTGTATTGCAGGTAGAATCTTACTAGAGCCAATTCCCAATGTACAACCTGTGACTGTAACAATCATCCTAGTCGGCATCTTCTTTGGTGCCCCGTGGGCAATAGCAATATCGGGTGTAGTGGCACTAAGTACAAATTTGCTATTCCTAGGACATGGCCCTTGGACGATCTTCCAGGCATTTGGATGGGGTTTCTTGGGTTTGACTAGCTCGTTCTTTTCACAGCATCTCCTTATAGACGGTAAAATAGCTATTCGAAGAATGATTTTTTTTGCAGTAGCTTCTGCCTTCGTCTTCGACTGGATAGTATCAACGAGTATCCTTCTAAATAACGACATATCTATGTTGATTCCTTATCTAGCGAATGGACTTTTATTTGACATCTACCATGCTATAGGAAATGCTGTATTCGTGGTCTGGCTTGCCAGCCCCTTGGGAGACATCATGGCTCGTCATAGAGCTGAGCTTAGGGGCAATTCGGTGAGTGAAATTGCCACCTACTGAAGAAATCACCATGGTCCTTGTGACTCGTGCAGATCTAAAACTGTCCAAGGGAAAGTTGGCCGCCCAATGTGGTCATGCTACCATGGAATGCACAATTAGAGCGAGGAAAGAGTCACCACGCAAACTAGACAGATACAGGAGAGAAGGAGCCAGAAAGATCGTATGTAAAGTAGCAGATGCGAAATCGCTGCGAAAGGTTCTGGCACAAGCGAAGAAATCTGGCTTGATTTGTTATTTGGTAATAGACGCAGGACATACAGAAATTCCGGCAGGAACTGAGACGGTCGTCGGCATAGGCCCAGGACCAAGGAGCGAAATAGACAAGATAACAGGTCAGCTATCCTTGGTGAGTTAAAACAGCCTAGAACTTGAAGACAAAGGCAAGCTACTTGAGTAAAAAAACAGGGCCGAAATCAGGTGGGAGCAACAGGGGGTTCAGCACATGGGGGAGCTTCCCCCCCTGTTAACTCCGCAGGGTCCGGTTCTCCCGGGCCCGAAGGCCCGGGATTACCCGGGTAGATGACTCCGGAACTTCATGCTCTTCCTTTGTCATTTTCCGACTCATGAGAGATCTCCCTCTCTTTCGCCGCATCCGTATCAGGTACGCCGTCTCCGATTTTCCTTTTACGTCTCGATACTGGCTTCTCCACGAGTCTCCTCGCTCTTGTTGCCCAGTGTTTCCGTAAGTTTCTGTCCCTTTCGTTTCCTCCAGTTTCTTCCACTTATTTTCCCACTAATGTGACCCAGGATTGTTTTCCTCACCCTACGCACATGTATCTCTTCAGCTCATAACTCGCTCTCCCCTTCGTTGCCTCCGGTTTGTCCGATTTATTTGCCGCAGCTTTTACGTCCACAGACGCTCCAGCTTTTTCCCGATATCCTTTCGGATTTCGGTTCAACCGCCCCGGTTTCGGGGCTCGGTTATTGTGGCCCGCGAGTCGCGCCGAAGCGCCCTCACACCACTCCCCCGGAGCGGCAAGAAACACAGGGTCGTGCGCGGCACATAAACATTTCGTCAATTTAGCCGCAGTTCACTGGAAATAAGGGTCTAAGAGTGTATTTTTCCACTGCAAATCAACCTCCTCTCAGCCTACGTATTTTCTTTCGAAGATTGCGAACCCCCTCGTCTTCTAAAGATTCGTCCGAAGGTTCGATAATTCTACGCCGAAGAACTTCTTTTTCGATTAAATAAATCATTCCTGAGCTATCCCCGATACAAAGATAATCCCTCGAGCCGAATGAAGCACCCACTTTAGAGTCATGAAAAACCTCAATTTTTTGGGTTCCATCGAACTGATCTAAAAGTCTGATCACCGATCTCCCATCCCAAGAAAACGTCCAAATTCCATTTTCTCCTTCTATTGCCGGCCCAAAGCATAATGATTGGAGAGCGCTTTCAGTTTTGATAGACCAAGAACCTAAACTATCTCCCACAGCCAACAGTCCAGACTCAAGGGCGGCAACCCATCCTTCCAGGTAGTCAATCGATACCACCGATGACTTCTCAATTTCATGGATCTGAACTCTTTGTTCAGAAATTATCGAGATTGCGCCATTACTGTGACCAAGAACCACTACCCCCTGTCCATCACCCCTTCCAACGGTGACAGGTGAGTCCACATAATCAGATGAGTAATATTCTATGACTCCATCATTGTTAGCGATTCCGTATCCACAATTCGGTCTACTTAATCCAAACAAAGCACTATTTCGGAAGCCATCCAAGGACCAAGCCCTACCCTTTATTGGATTCCTCAAAACTATTTGTCCCGAGTTATTTATCCTCCAAATACTTCCTTCAGTATAATCTTGTATTTCGAAATTGTATACTGAACTAGAGGCCCAAACTCCTTCTTTGTCACAGAAAACAAAATCACTTGAGCCTTCTAGCTCAACACTCCACAATATTTCTCCAGAGTAGATGTTGACTGCATGGATCTTGTTAGATTCACTGAATACTATCTTCCCCTCTGAAAAGTCATACTTTGAACAAGGACCCTCAAATTTGATTTTCCATTCTTGCAAGCCGCTAGAAACACTCCAACAGACTAACTCTCCATCTTTCGATCCTGCTAGAAGACAACTCTCCGTAACTCCAACAAAAACGCAACTAGACTCAATTTCTCTAACAAACGAAGATAATTGCTCAAGACTTGAGATTCGTCTGGACATAACTTTACACCTTCTCGAGCCAGTATTTTCTCAAGCAACAACTCCATACAGCTTCTCTACTTTGGAACTAAGATACTCAACAAACGCCTTCGGAGAAGGAGAAGATCCCGTCGCTTCTTCG
>MDSX01022181.1_pt1 | contig 25443 bp, 19 predicted proteins | sample 811141 | NCBI WGS metagenome assembly MDSX01 (sample SAMN05326642, study PRJNA326480) | marine metagenome | isolation source: seawater | place: Atlantic Ocean: South East | collected 2010
CATTTGTAGGTTCGTCAAGAAGTACAATATCACTATCATTACTCATGGTTAGAGCTAAAGAAAAACGTTGCAATTGACCCACACTTAGTTCATCTGGATATTTTACAAAATGAGAATTCAACTTTAAGCGTTCCGCTAATGATAAAACACCCTTGCCTCCAAACAGATTCAGCTGTTCCTCTAAGGTCAAATAAGAAATCCATATATCCTGCTGAGGCATGAGTGACGTAGATCTATTCTCAATTAAAGTAATGCATGTATCGTTATCTATAAGTCCATGTAATGCTTTAAGAAGGGTGGTTTTGCCAGATCCTGAAATCCCTGTGCAAAGCGTCACGCCGGATACTATACTTAGTTCCGGATATTCAATTGCATGCTGACCTATTTTGATTTTCATAGCTATACCAATAACACGTATACAAGTATAGCTGAGAGAGCATACATTGCTTTAATTAATATCCCGCTAAAGATTCCTAAAATCGCATGTACGCTGGCAAGACTGCTTTGTTTGGTATTCTGAGTAATCGTGAATTCACCTATAAATGCTCCAATAAATGCTCCTAATACCATTCCTGGGCCTGTGAATAATGAGAGTAACATTCCTATTGTGGCGCCATTGGCAGCGCGATTTGAAGCGCCATATTTCTTTGTGACAATAGCGGGAAGTACAAGGTCTAAACAAAAGATCACAAAACCTCCTGCTATCATTAGATAAATAACAGAGCCATCCAATTCGCAATAAATAAGCGCAAGAATTAAACCCACAGAAGAGAAAATAGGACCGGGTATTGCTGGCAAAAGTGCGCTGACTAAGCCAAATATTAAAAAGATCCAAATGAGTAATTCCATGAGGATAAATATAACATAATAGACCTTGAGTGAATGTTCCTATTGGCTAATTTACCGCAGTGAAATTTGTAGTAGTAGACATAGAGACAACAGGAGGTAGGCCAACAGGTAATGATATCACAGAAATTGCGGTTGTTCATGTAGAAAATAAAAAAATCATCCATCAATGGTCTTCCTTAGTCAAGCCTAATTCTACCATTCCATATAATATTCAAGTGTTAACTGGAATTAGTAATGAAATGGTAGCGGACGCTCCTGATTTTCAAAGCCTTATTCCAGAATTACAGAAACAGCTTTTGGGCGATGTCTTTGTTGCCCATAGTGTCAACTTCGATTATTCGTTTATTGAACGTTCGTTTCAAGAATATCAGGTACCGTGGAGGATGGACAAACTTTGTACAATCAAATATGCCAGAAAAATATTTCCGGAAATAGGACGCTATTCGCTCGCAAATCTTGCTCGGGAATTACTTGTATCAAATAATAATCCGCATCGGGCCTTAAGCGATGCACTCTGTGCAGCAGAGGTGTTAATTCATTGCTTTCATGGTGATTACGATCAAAAGTTACTTTCCAATCCTAAATCAGGTTTACTTCAACGGATTCAAATTCCGGATAATTTGCCGCGAGAGCAATACGTAAATCTACCCGAAGAATTCGGCGTATATGAATTTAAAGATGCACAAGGTCTACCCCTTTATATTGGGAAAGCAAATAATATTAAAAAACGTATTACCCAGCATTTCTCAACCCAAAAGGAAACCACCAAATACCAACGTTTAATGAAGGAGTGCTATTTTTTGGATTACACCATCCTTCCAAACGAAATTTTAGCACTCATTTATGAAGACCATAAAATCAGAGCACATTGGCCAATACTTAATAAATCCCAAAAGAAACAATCATTGAAATTTGGGCTATACGCCTATGAAAACGGCAAAGGAGAAATTAAATGGGTGATTCAGAAATCCAAAGGAAGCGGTGCATTGCGGAAATTTGGATCATATTTAAGTGGTCAAACATGGCTCGCCAATTATTTAGAAGAAACAAAAAGTATACGAACGGATAATCGTGATACTTTAAATTCCCTAAAACAATCGTTTCAAAAATCTTGGATTATAAACCTTGATGAGGGTGGTGCGGTATTCATAGAAAACGGAAATCTAGTTGGGATCTACCTTGAAGATGATTTTTTACACCAAAAAGAATGGGTGAGGAAGAATTTTCTTACTATTCAACCCTCACCCACATTAAATGCTATTGGTCAAAAACTTATGGACCAAAGACCTGATAGTATCCTTGAGATTTAAATCTAATCATCTGTTTTTTCAGGTAGTACCTGTACATCGGGAGTTGATTCAATTTCCCCCTTGACAATTTCAAACGTTAGTTCTTTGTCCCGAAGTTCAATGTTTACTGCATCACCTTCTGTGAGTTGCTTTCCAATAATACGCTCTGCAAGTGGATCTTCAATTAATTTCTGAAGTGCACGAGCTAAAGGACGAGCGCCAAAGGCTTCATCAAACCCTTCGTCTGCAATAAAATCCTTGGCCTTGTCACTAAGGTTTATGGAATAACCCAAATCCTTCACTCGCTCAAACAAACCCTTAAGTTCAATATCAATAATCAAATGAATGTCCTCACGTTTTAACGAATTAAATAAAACCACATCATCAATACGATTTAAAAATTCTGGTGCAAATGCCTTTTTTAAAGCACTTTGGATCACGCCCTTTTCAATATCGTCTTTCCCTTGATCTCTTGCTGTTGTGCCAAATCCAACACCGCTTCCAAAATCTTTTAGTTGACGCGAACCTAGATTTGAAGTCATGATAATTATGGTGTTTTTAAAATCTACCTTTCTCCCAAGACTGTCCGTAATTTGACCGTCATCTAAGGCTTGTAAAAGTAGATTGAAAACGTCTGGATGTGCCTTTTCAATCTCATCTAGCAAAATTACGGAATATGGTTTTCTGCGAACGCGTTCTGTTAACTGTCCGCCTTCTTCATATCCCACGTAGCCTGGAGGCGCGCCAACTAGTCGAGATATGGCAAATTTCTCCATGTATTCGCTCATATCTATTCGAATCATATTCTCTTCGTTATCGAATAATAATTCGGTTAACTTCTTAGCCAATTGCGTTTTACCTACTCCAGTAGGACCCAAGAAAATAAATGACCCTATTGGTTTCTTTGGGTCCTTTAGTCCTGCTCTGTTGCGCTGTATAGCCCTTACTATCTTTTTAACAGCTTCCTCCTGACCTATTACTTTTGACTTTAAAAGCGATTCCATTTCTGCGAGTCTATCCATCTCTTGTGCTGCAACTCGCTGTACAGGAACGCCAGTCATCATGGCCACGACTTCTGCTACTTGGTCTTCATCAACTATTTTTTTATTGAGCTTGATGCTGTCTTCCCAAGCAGATTTTGCTGTTTCAAGTTTAGCTTGGATTTTTTTCTCATCATCCCGGAGCTTCGCGGCTTCCTCATAGCGTTGAGATTTTACAACCCGAACCTTTTCTTGCATAATATGCTCCAGCTCTTGCTCAAGGTCCTTTATACTTTCTGGGACTTCAATATTGATGATGTGCACGCGCGAACCTGCTTCATCTAGCGCGTCAATTGCCTTGTCTGGCAAGAATCTATCAGCAATATAGCGTTGTGTTAGTTTTACACATGCTTCTATTGCCGCTTCAGTATAAAGGACATTATGATGGTCTTCATACTTGTCCTTAATATTGTTTAGTATTTGAATAGTCTCCTCAGTTGATGTTGGATCAACGGTGACTTTTTGAAAACGTCGTTCAAGTGCACCATCTTTTTCAATGAATTGGCGGTATTCATCTAGGGTAGTGGCTCCAATACATTGAATTTCCCCTCTTGCAAGAGCTGGTTTGAACATGTTAGAGGCGTCCAGAGAACCTGTAGCTCCACCTGCACCCACTATAGTATGGAGTTCATCAATAAATAGGATGATGTCGTCGTTCTTTTCCAATTCATTCATGAGTGCCTTCATACGCTCTTCAAATTGACCACGATATTTAGTGCCTGCAACAAGAGAAGCTAAGTCAAGACTGACCACTCGTTTGTCAAACAAAACTCGACTAACCTCCTTATTAACAATCCGTAGTGCTAACCCTTCAGCGATAGCACTTTTACCCACTCCTGGCTCACCTATTAATAGAGGATTATTTTTTTTACGACGACTTAAAATTTGACTTACTCGCTCAATCTCTTTTGATCTTCCTACGACTGGGTCTAGTTTGTTTTGTTCAGCTGCTTTAGTGAGATCTTTTCCGAAATTATCTAATACGGGTGTTTTTGATTTTTCTTTTCGACTAGTCGAACTGCTAGAGGTACTCTTTCGAGAGGAACTACTTTCTTCCAAATCATCATTATCATCGTAATCCATAGACGGTTCGGGAGTAGAAGGAAGTTCATTTTCTAAATGGCTGCTTTGGTATTCACTTTTTACTGCATCATAGGACGCTCCCATTTGAGCCATAACGGCACTTATCGGGTCGTTATCGTTACGCAAGATACATAGCAGTAAATGTGGGGTTCTTATTACTGGGCTTTGGAATAATTTCGCTTCTAGAAAGGTGGTTTTTAAAGCTTTTTCTGCCTGACGGGTTAAAGGTAGATTCTTGCCTGACCCTGGTGCATTGGTTGCGTAGGGAGCAGCAATGCCCTCTATTTTGTTCCTAACATTGCTTAAATCGAGACCCAAGTCTTTTAAGATGGCCACAGCAATGCCTTCACCATCACGTAAAATTCCAAGAAGTAAATGCTCTGTTCCAATATAATCATGTCCAAGACGTAAAGCCTCTTCTTTACTATATGTGATTACATCGCGTACTCTAGGGCTAAAATTTTCTTCCATAGTTTGAGGTATTTCTGATATTACTTGAACATAAAATATGCCACCTTCAACAATTCTCTAATCTAAATAGATTTAAACTGCCATGATTGCCGTTTCAACATTGGTTTGTTAACATTAAAATGTGGATAAATGCGTTAACTGAATCCTTTATAATCTTCTTGCACAGACGGCTAAAAGCTATATTTGAAAATTACGTAAAAACCGGGGTTAACCCCATAAAAAAACTGACAATATGGCGCAGGGAGAAAGAATTATTCCCGTAAATATTGAAGAGCAAATGAAAAGCTCGTACATCGATTATTCGATGTCGGTTATTGTATCACGTGCCTTACCGGATGTTCGCGATGGTTTGAAGCCAGTGCATCGCCGGGTTCTGTACGGTATGCATGACATGGGTGTAACGAGTACCAAATCATATAAAAAATCCGCTAGGATAGTGGGAGATGTGCTTGGAAAGTATCATCCCCATGGAGATAGTTCAGTTTACGACACTATGGTTCGTATGGCTCAGGATTGGTCGTTACGTTACATGCTTGTTGACGGACAGGGTAATTTTGGCTCTATTGATGGGGATAGTCCTGCTGCAATGAGATATACGGAGGTGCGTATGCGTAAAATCGCAGAGGAAATGTTATCTGATATAGATAAGGATACTGTTGATTGGCAACTAAACTTTGATGACTCTCTTAAAGAGCCTACTGTATTGCCTACAAGAGTTCCGGGTTTATTAGTTAACGGAGCATCCGGAATTGCAGTGGGTATGGCTACTAATATGCCGCCACACAATCTTACCGAAAGCATTAATGCCATTAATGCCTACATAGAAGATGATTCTATTGAGATAGATGGGTTGATGCAACACATCAGTGCACCCGATTTTCCAACTGGAGGAACAATATATGGCTATGAGGGTGTTCGAGATGCTTTTCATACAGGACGCGGACGAATTGTACTTCGCGGTAAAGCAAGAATAGAAGAGGTACGAGATCGCGAATGTATCATTGTTACCGAAATCCCATATCAGGTTAACAAAGCTGATATGATCAAGAAGACAGCTGATTTAGTCAACGATAAGAAAATAGAAGGAATCTCTGATATTAGAGATGAAAGTGATCGGAAAGGTATGCGCATTGTATATGTGCTCAAAAGAGATGCTGTTCCAAATGTTGTCTTGAATAAACTGTTCAAGTATACTCAGCTACAAAGTTCATTCTCAGTGAATAACATTGCTTTAGTAAAAGGGCGTCCTGAGTTATTGAACTTGAAAGAAATGATCAAACACTTCGTAGAGCATAGGCATGAAGTGGTTGTTCGTCGTACGGAGTACGAATTAAGACAAGCTGAAAAACGAGCACACGTTCTTGAGGGCTTGCTGATTGCTATAGATAACTTAGACGCTGTAATTAAGTTAATACGTGCCTCTGCAACACCAGATGAAGCAAGGTCAGGGTTAATGTCTGAGTTTAAACTTAGTGAGATTCAGGCAAAAGCCATCTTGGACATGCGTCTTCAAAAACTTACAGGTCTTGAGAGAGATAAGATAAAGGCCGAGTATGAAGAATTGATGAAAACCATAGATTCCTTAAAAGGAATTTTGTCTGATAAGACTTTGAGAATGCAGATTATCAAAGACGAATTACTTGAAGTCAACGAAAAGTTTGGTGATGAGCGCAGAACAGACATAGAATATGCTGGAGGTGATGTGAGCATTGAAGATATGATACCTGATACTGAAGTAGTTGTTACCATATCTCATGCAGGTTATATCAAGCGTACGGCATTGTCAGAGTATAGAAAGCAAAATAGAGGAGGGGTAGGGTCTAAAGGCGCTAGCACTAGAGATAAAGATTTCATTGAGAACGTGTTTGTAGCTACCAACCACCAGTATATGCTCTTTTTTACAGAGTTAGGCAGATGCTTTTGGATGCGTGTATTCGAAATACCAGAAGGTACAAGGCAAAGTAAGGGTAGGGCTATTCAAAACCTGATTAATATCCCTCAAAATGACAAGGTTCTTGCCTTTATTAATGTTTTGAACCTAAAAGACGAAGAGTATATCAACAATCACTTTATTGTGATGTGTACTAAGCACGGTATTATCAAGAAGACATCTCTTGAGGCATACAGTCGTCCACGTGTGAATGGAATCAATGCCATTACTATCCGCGAGGGTGATACCTTACTTGAAGCTAAATTGACTAATGGTCAACAAGACATTATGATGGCTGTAAGAAGCGGCAAAGCCATTCGTTTCCCAGAAAGTAAAGCGCGTTCAATGGGTAGAAATGCTTCAGGTGTACGAGCCATTACGGTTGACTCAGAGAAGGATGAAGTTGTAGGAATGGTCGTTGTAAAAGAAGGCGACGGATTTGACATTATGGTAGTTAGTGAAAAGGGATACGGTAAGCGATCTGCACTGGAAGATTATCGTATTACAAACCGTGGAGGTAAGGGAGTAAAAACAATCACAGTTACAGAAAAGACTGGAGAACTCGTGAGCCTCAAAGCTGTCAATGACGAAGACGATTTAATGATTATTACTAAAAAGGGAACCATGATTAGAATGGGAGTTGATACGCTCCGTGTTATGGGACGTGCAACTCAAGGCGTACGACTAATAAATCTTCGTAAGGAGGATGAAATAGCCTCTATTGCCAAAGTTCCTGCTTCTGAAGAGGAAGAAATAGATGATAGTATTGAAGGAGCGAATGAATCAGCCGAATTAAAGGATGAAACCCCGCCCTCTGTAGAGTAAATTAAAAATGGCGTAATGTTTGCAAAAGTTCATTGAGAACTAAATTTGTAGCAAAGAATAAAGCAAAAAAAAGAATGAAAAAATTACTATTTGGATTGTTGACTTTTGCCGTTTTGAGCGTTCATGCTCAAGAAGCACCAAAAGTAACAAGTGCAATAATTGCACTGAGGGGTAATGAAATTGTAGAAGCAAAAGGTTTTATTGACGAGGCTTCAATAATTATTCAAGGAAAGAATCAATCTGAGATTAAAGAGAAGATCTTAACTAAGTTCTACTATAATCGTGCATTGATCTACGCCAAGATTGCTGGATCACCAGACGCTGAAATCAAAGCGTTGTCTGATAATGCCAATGAAATTGCTGCAGAAAGTATTCTTGATTTATTAAAATACGAAAGCACCTTGAAAAAGCCTCGTTATTCAGAAGACGCACTTAGGGAGGTCCCAATGGTTGCCTACAATTATTTAGTAGATGCAGGTGCTTCCTATGACGCGGAAGATTATGCTGCATCGTACAATGGATATATGGCTGCTTTTGATTTCAAGAAGAATGAGTTGTTAGGTGATTTTGCTGAATTAGACACTGGACTCTTATTCAATGCAGGAATCATTGCTGGAATGTCTGGTGACCAAGAGGCTAGCATAAATTCATTTCGTACGTGCTTGGACCTTGGGTATACGGGAATCACGTTTACTGCTACTTTCCTTGCTTCGGGGCAGCCCAAGCAGTATCCCAATAAGAGTTCAATGGAGAAAGAAATTGAATTAGGCTTAGCTTCTGATCCGGTAGTTGGAGAGGATGTTCGTCCAAGCGTTTACATAAGCTTAATAAATGCTTACAAGAAAATGGAAGATACAGACATGTACGAAACCACTCTTACAGAAGCTCGAAATCTATATCCAGAGAACAAAGATTTATTGGACATCCAGTTGCAGGCTTACCTTGACAAGAAGGATTATAAAGGTGCTCTAGCTAACCTTGATGAGGCTATAGTAAAGAATCCAGATAAAGGTATTTATCACTTTGTTAAAGGAAATATTCTTCAAACTGAATTGAAAGATTTAGATGCAGCTTTAGTAGAATATAAAGTGGCCGTTGAGCTGGATCCAGAGAATAGTGATGCCATGTATATGTGTGGATTAGTTTACATTGATAGAGCCAACAAGATTACTGAGCAGATGAATTCGCTTAGCCTAAGTGAAAGCAGAAAATATGAATCCCTCAAGAAAAAACAGAAAGGAGTCTTTGAAGAAAGCCTTAGTTATTTTGAGAATGCTCGGGAAATGAATAAGGAAGATTTGGACATTGTACGGGCATTAGCAGAAGTATATCGTAAAGTTGGCGATTACGAAAAATCTATGGAGATGAGCGAATTATTAAAGTAACGTCTGAAAACATTTTGAAAAGCCCTGGTAATAGTTGCCAGGGGTTTTTGTTAATATCGTTTAGATTATAATATACATTATGTTAAATTATATTCCTTTAAAAGACTAATTATGTGAGGGTGTCCCTTTTTTTCTAGTTCTACGTGTTTTACTATAATTATCCTTTGGATGCGCAATGGTATCTTCATATCGGGGATCTGGAATCATCGCAACCTTGTAAAGTGCAGAAGCTTCCACACTAAAAAAACCGAATTCCTCAGCAACACGTCCTTGTATTTTATAAAGTCCTTTGCCCTGAAAGGGAAATTGCTGTGCAACAATTGGAAAATGAACGCTGTCTAAATAATCTCCATTTTGATCTATGAACGTGGCAAAATTCATGCGTTCCCCTTTCGCTGTCTTCGTGTTCTTAACTGTTACTAGATAGCCATAAGCAATAATAAAATGCCCAAGCTTAGACGATAATTCTTTTGCAGTAGTCCCATTTACTAACGGTTCATCTGCTAATTCAAACGGATTGCACAATGGAAACCCTAGTAATTCAATTTGATCAAATGCCTCTTCCGGCTTGGTCTGCGTCAACAACGGCACCTTATAGTCATGACTTTTCTGCGTAGCACCCTTAAAAAGACTCGGAACTTCAGTAACAAGGTCCTTAGCAGTACGTCCTTTCAGTATATGATGCGCTTCCCAGAGTAAGGTTTGCTTGGCGATTCCAGTAAATCTAAAAGCACCTATTCGGATAAGTAGACTCACTTGTTCAATACCAGCAGGAACTCGAGTAATGAAATCTACTAAATCTTTGAATAGACCTCCATCCTGACGTTCTCTGGTGATTTGTATACCTACGTTTTGATCTAGTCCATACAATAGTACAAAGCCTAAATAAATTTTCTTGTTCACAATAACTGTAGGATAATCTCCGAGCTGTACACAAGGTTCTTCTATAATACCTCCATTTTTACGCGCTTCGTGGACATAAAATTCGGTTTTATAAAAGCCACCAAAGTTATTGATAGTTGCAACCATATATTCTAGAGGATAATGCGCTTTCAAATACAAACTTTGATAACTCTCTACTGCATAGGATGCACTGTGTCCTTTAGCAAAAGCATAGCCCGCAAAACTCTCTATTTGCCGCCAAATTTCACTGGCTAATTCATCCGTATACCCTCGCTCCTTACAATTCTCAAAATATTGATTTTCAACCCTTTTAAACTCGTCTCTAGACCTAAATTTACCGGACATTCCCCGTCGTAAAACATCTGCTTCGCCTAGCGTTAGTCCAGCAAAGTAATGCGCCACTTTGATCACATCTTCTTGATATACCATCACACCAAAAGTATCGGGCATAATTTCTAACATTACGGGATGGGCATCACTACGCTTAGAAGGATCCGTAAATCGAAGTATATATTCACGCATCATACCGCTATTGCTCACTCCTGGACGAATTATTGAGCTTGCAGCAACAAGACCTAAATAAGTATCTACACGTAGTTTAGTTAGTAACATTCGCATTGCCGGCGATTCTACATAGAAACATCCTATAGTTTTTCCATTGCGCAATAGCTCTTTGACCTTTTCATCCTCTTTGAAACGTTGTAAATCACGAATGTCAAAAAGCTCAATATTTCTATTATTTATGCGAGCTAATGCCAAAGCATCCTGAATTTTACTCAATCCTCGTTGACTCAGAATATCGAATTTATGGAGACCTATATCTTCTGCAACTACCATATCAAATTGAGTAGTTGGAAACCCTTTGGGAGGGATAAATGTGGCTGTCCGGTAATGTATACTTTCATTGGCTATTAGTATACCTCCTGCATGAATGCTTAAATGACTTGGAAAACCTTGTATATAGGTACTGTAGCGTAGGACTAAATGCGCCAAATGATCCAAATTGCCACCATTGAATTCACCTTGACTAAGCTTGTCTATTTCGTGTTTTGGAAGACCAAATACTTTACCTAATTCACGAATAACTGCCTTGTATTGAAAAGTATTATACGTTGCTAATAATGCGGTATTTGGAAAACGCTTAAAGATATATTGAGTAATATCGTCACGATCGCGCCAAGAGAAGTCTAAATCAAAATCTGGTGGTGAAGTACGGTAAAGATTGATGAAGCGCTCAAAATATAGATCAAGCTCTATGGGGTCAACATCTGTAATCTTAAGGAGATAGGCCACTATTGAATTTGCTCCACTCCCCCGCCCTACGTAGAAATAACCACGCTTTTGGGCATAATTGACTATATCCCAATTAATTAAAAAATAGGATACAAAATTCTTTTTATCAATGAGTTGTAATTCTTTTTCAATTCGATCTCGGACTTTAAAATCCGCTTGTGGATACCGATAAGAAAGACCGTCATTGCAGAGTTTTCTAAGGAGCTTGTTGTCTTTTTCACGTAAACCCGTGTAAGTCTGTAAATTTAATTCAGGCTTTTCAGGGAGCTTAACATTACAAGACTGCAAAATTTGTAGAGCATTACGAAGTAGATGAGGATATTCACTATAACTGTTGCGTAGCTGTTTATCATTTAGATACAACTCTGTCTCAGGAGCTTCTTTATTCTTAGATAGCTTACTAAGTAATGTGTTTTCATCGATAGCTCGTAGTAGTCTATGCGCATTGAAATCCCGTTTTCCTCGAAAAGAAGCCGTAGCCATTGCCACTAATTTATGCTCGTGAGTACGAATCTTGTGTATATGGAGGGAGGTGATTAGCTCAGGGCTAATTCCTACTAGCTCATTGCTTTTCAGTAGATTAACATCTAAATTTTCATGGTAATTATAAATAACCCAAGTATCTTTTAAACGTTTAACTGGAGCTTTATTAGAGAATTTAACCTTGTGTGCTAAGTGCCAAGAAAGATGATTGTTGATTTGCTTAAACCCCTCCCAGTTTTTTGCGATCACTACATATTTTTGTTGGACACCATTTCTAAAATCAACCCCTACAACAGTATTTTTACTCGGTTCATCTTTAAGTAAGTATAAAGCTGTCATGCACGCAGATGTATTGTTGATATCCGTCAATGCCATATGTGTCCAAGGTTGAGATTTAAAGAAATTAATCCAATCTTTTGGCGATACTACTCCATAACGCAAACTGTAATAACTGTGCGTATTTATTAGCATTTGTAATAGCTGAATAGTTATTAAAAACCTAAATCTAATTTACGTTGACGCGCTTGAGTCATTCCCATTCCTTGTAAGCTTAGATGGGAATAAATTTCATAGTCGTACTCAGGGATAACCCTCTGACCTATAGGTTTTAATAGGCCTGGTCCGTTACTGCGTGGGTTCTTAATTGCAGAGGAAATAGGATAAGCGTTGAGTTCCTCTGCTGGATAAGGCTGTAGAATATCTGTCACTTCTGCCAGCGGTGTATTTGAATCAAGCCAGATACTCTCATCTTCTTCATGGAGTATAACAGGTGAGCGATAATGAGATATGGCGGCAGTAATCTTATTACTTACTGTAGTAATGATTGCAAAGGAATCAATAGTTTCACCTGTATCTGGATTTATCCATGTATCATAAATACCTGCAAAAGCGAAGGGACTTCCGTCCTTTTTATAGATAACATAGGGTTTAGAGAGGCGCTCCACCTTTGGGCCTTCAATAAAAGCATCCGCTAATACAAGACAACGCTTTGAGCGTATACTTTGACGAAAAGCCGGCTTACTCGTAATACCTTTAGCTCCAGAATAAGAAGTATCGTTCTCTTTATTGTGATCTCCTTCTGCTCTAGCATTGAATAAATGAAATGATTTCTTAGCCCAATAAGGTGTAAAACCAAATTGATAATGCTTTATTAAATCTGATCGTTCTTGAGTGATTACAAGTGCTTTTGCTCCAATACCAATATTTGTATTGGGCATAAATAATTCCGGTTGTTCTACAATAGCGCTAAATCGCTTTTCAACAGCCTTAACCTTACTGATATTTACGTATCTACCACACATATACAAGAGAAATATTAAGTTGATTTTTCATCTGTGTCTATTGGCTAATAGTGGCGGTGGGTCTCCATTGAAAGGATTAGTTCTACCTATAGTTTTAGCACCCAGACTAACAGCACGTAATATAGAACGGTCACCAAAGCGTTGACGAATGTGATCCATAGCCCCATAAAGTCGACTTAATTCTTCACTTTCTTCAAAAAGATTCATCTGATAACCTCCTCCAACAAGATGAGAAAAACGTACGCCCACTAATCTAACGAGCAAACGACGTTCAAAAAGTCGCTTAAACAACTCTTTAACCTTTTGTATAAGTATATGGTCTGCTGCTGTATAAGGTATTCGTGCTTGTAAAGTATGTGTGTTAAAGTCTGAATAACGGATTTTTACCGTAAGACAGGAAGTAAGCTTATCCCCACGACGTAATTGGTAAGCCAAATTTTCTGCCATAGCTACAATAATACCTTCAAGTTTTACGACATCTATAGTGTCTTTGGCAAAAGTGCGCTCCGTAGATATACTTTTACGTTCTTGGTAAGGGATAACGGCACTTTGATCAACTCCTTGGGCTTTATGCCAAATTACAGAACCTTGCTTGCCCATGACACTTTGCATCATCTCTAAAGGCATCTCTTGAAGAGTCTGAATGCGACGTACTCCTAGGTTACGCAGGGTTTGATAGGTCTTCTCTCCTACCATTGGAATCTTACGGACAGATAAAGGCGCTAGGAAAGGACGCTCTAGTCCTTTTTCTACATAAATCTTATTATTTGGTTTTGCCTCGCCAGTAGCCACTTTACTAACTGTCTTATTAATAGACAGACCAAAGCTTATTGGAAGTCCCGTTTCTTGAATGACTCTATCACGGAGCTCACTAGAAAATTTAAATGTGCCAAAAAAGCGATCCATACCGGTGAGGTCTGCATAGAACTCATCTACAGAAGTTTTCTCATAAACCGGTACTTGCTCTTTAATAACATCTGTTACAAGGTTAGAATATTTAGAGTAGTTCGCTGAATTCCCTCTAATAATAATAGCTTCAGGACAAAGTTCACGAGCCATACGAACAGGCATGGCTGAATGCACTCCAAATTTCCGCGTTTCATAGCTACACGCTGCTACCACCCCTCTATCCCCCGTTCCACCAATAATGATAGGGCGATTATCTAATCTTGAATCCATTAATCTTTCAACAGAAACAAAAAAAGTGTCCAAATCCATATGTAAAATAGAGCGATTCATATTGTGAGATTTGGACAATATTTAAGCGATTCGAACAGCCAAAAGCCCTCCAATGCAAAAGGAAAATCCAATAAAAAATTTAAACTAGTTGTCTTTCAGTTGATTCATTTCTTTTTTCAAATCAGCCATCATATGCATGAGTTGGGACATATCTTGGTTGTTGCCAGCGTCCGGCAATTGAAAACTTGTATACCCTACAGCACGCCAAGCTTCTACAAGACGATCTACCGGTACAGTGTATGGAGCAAATTGAGGGTTGTCAGACTTAAGTAAAAGCTCTCCGATATGGAGATTGTTTATCACACGTTTATAAACAACGCCTTCATCTTTGGTAATGAGTACATAACATTCGTCATTTCGAATAGATTTCCAATCCTGGATATATTCGGTAATCACATATGAGCCTGGTTTGATAGGTAACATGCTCTCTCCCCTAATCTGAAATACACGATACGTACGGTCTTGAGGGAGTTCAGGGAACGGCATAGAAAAGCGCGGTAAAGCTCCTATATAATCAGCATCTCCGTATCCTGAAAGGTAACCAGCAGAAGCTTTTACCGGGACAAGGGTACCAAGTTCTTTATCTTCTGTACCGTCTACGATTACTGGAAGAATACGTAGTTGTGCACCACTTACATCTGCCTTTGGTATAGATCCTGAGCCGCTTAGGTCTTTATTTACAAAATCATCTAAGCGCACTTGAAAATATGCGGCTAAATGTTGTAAAGTGTGTAACCTAGGTTCTGCTCGTCCTTCTTCATAAGCACCAATCATAGCACGTTTAACACCTATTTTAGTTGCTAATTGTTCTTGAGTAAGCGCTTCTTTCTTGCGAAGAAATTTAAGATTGTTCTTTACATAATTCATAAGACTTATCTTTAATCCGTACTTTAATAATGCTAATTTAATTAGATTTCTAATATTTTCATCATCATATGGATTCTTTTTTCTGTAAATGGACCTAAAAATCGCTTTAAATGAATTCAGCATTGACAAAGACCAAGTGTATCGGGAATGGATAAAATGGGCCACCGAGAATCCTGAGAAGCTTCAAGAAGTCATGGAGCGCGCCTTTAACGGGAATGATACAGAGCGAAAACGAGCGAGTTGGATTCTTCATCACGTCAGCGATAGACGACCTGAGTTATTTTACGTGAAAGAAAAAATGATGATTGACCAGCTTGAACATACAGAAACTCAAGCTGAAATTCGATTTATACTTCGTTATTATTCAAAATACAGATTGCCACGTCACGAAGAAAGAGAAGGTGTATTAGCAGATTATTGCTTCAAAGTATTAATGACACCTAATGATGCCGTAGCACCACAAGTGTACAGTATGAGTGTTTTACACAAATTGACAATTAGATATCCCGAGTTGGCTCACGAACTAGAAGAGAGTATCCGTTGGGCATTAGAAAATGGAAGTGCCGGAATGATAAGTAGAGGAAATAAAATTCTACAAGACTTACAGAGGCGAGGACTAATCTAAGGGATAGCCAGCCATAGCATTGCCAGCAAGAAAACCACCTGTCCATGCCGCTTGGAAATTAAATCCACCTGTAATGCCATCAATATTCAAGACTTCACCAGCAAAATACAGATTAGGTGTAACCTTAGAAGAGAACGTTTTAAAGTTGACCTCTTTTAAATCAACACCCCCTGCAGTAACAAATTCGTCTTTAAACGTACTCTTACCAGAGACTTGGAAAACAGCACTACATAATTCACTTGCTAGTGCTTTAATTTGCTTTAAGTTTAGATCGCCCCATGTAGATGTATTTGAGATACCAGCAGCAGCTACCATTGATTTCCATAGACGCAAGGGAACCTCATATTGTGGGTGATTACCGATTCTTTTCTTTCCGCTAAATTTCTTCTCTTGCATAAAATCGGAAACCACAACATCCTCATCTCGACCTATCCAATTTACAAGAATTGGAAAGCGGTAAAACCTATCGTTAAGCTCATAGGCGCCCCATGCACTCAATCGCAATACCGCTGGTCCACTCATACCCCAATGAGTAATGAGCAGTGGACCTGAAGATTCTAAATCAGAACTAGCTACTTGGATAGTGGCGTTGGGTAAACTGATTCCACTTAACCCATTGATACGAGGGTCCTTGATATTGAACGTAAACAAAGAAGGTACGGGTGGAATAATTTTGTGCCCAACCTTTTTTAACTGTTCCCAAACTCCTTTGGACGACCCTGTAGCAATCATTAATTTATCTGCTCGTAAAGCATCACCTGAAGTCATAAACACCTTCCATCCACCATCTTCTGTTTGAGAGAATGTTTTAACGCCGCTTGTCTTCTTAATTTCAACATGTGCACCTTCAGCCATTTCAATTAAGCAATTCGCAATAGTGGATGAAGAATCCGTAATGGGAAATACTCGATTATCTCCTTCAATTTTAAGTTCAACGCCTCTATCTGCAAACCATTCCATGGTATCACCTGGTTGAAATTTATGAAGTGGACCCAATAACTCTTTTGATCCACGTGGATAATGTGTAGCTAATTCTTTAGGATCAAAGCAGGCATGGGTTACATTACAACGTCCTCCTCCACTAATGAGCACTTTACCTAAGACCTCCTTACCTTTTTCTAATAGAATAACTCTATGATCAGGATTAGCTTCAGCGGAAGCAATAGCCGCAAAAAAACCTGCAGCCCCCCCTCCTATGACAACAATAGTACTCATTCTTCAAAAATACATAATTGGTAACGGAGCTAAATACTTTATTCGAATCGTTTTGTTTAAAATTAATAGAACGATACCCTTGCTTTAATCACATACAGGAAAGTACCGTACTAATAAAAGAAATCGTATCCACGACAAATAAAGCAACATTTGTCCATCATGGTAATGATGTGAACCTGGCATTTATTATCATTAATACAATTAAAATACACGTTTAAAACATCTAGTTTTAAACAATTCTATGTAAATCATAAGGAGCGTTACAATTTAGTTGAACTAACGTTTAAATCATTTACAATGGAAAATCAAGTTCAATTAATCGGGCGTCTTGGAATAAACCCAGATTCCAAGCAAATCAATCAAAGCGTAAAAACAACGTTTACATTGGCAACTAACACTGTTTATCGCGATTCAGAAGGCAACAAAAAAACAATGACGGATTGGCACAATATTATTGCTTGGGGCAATCTAGCACAGACCATGGATCAATATTTAAGAAAAGGCGACAAAGTTGGTATTTCTGGTCGTTTAGTCACAAGATCCTACGAGGATAATAACGGTGTTAAGAAATACTTTACCGAAGTAATCGCGAAGGATATGCTAATGCTTGGCGTTAGTAAAACTGATTAACATAAAATGGCCCCTATTCATTTGGGGGCCTACTCTTTTAACTGTCCCGCTATAATCTTACCGTCTTCAAATACTACCGAACCAAAATCAGCGGTTACAGGACGATCAACAATCAACGCTTCGGAGAGCACTAGGTCTTTTCCATCCATTTCAAAAAGCCGCGGACGAGAAGCCAAGTCTCCTAAATCATCAACAATGTAAATGGATGCTTTAATGTGACCATTCATGGCTTCTACTCGTTTTAAGCTCACGTCAACCCTCATATTCGCATAAAGAAGGTCTGTGATAACCCACTCAAGTTGCCCTTTCTGGTTCAAGGGCAGTGTATCATACACTTCGCAATCTTCATCTTTGGCTATCAAGGTCTTAAGAATTACTTCAGTACCAAATTCACGTGCCTTATTACGGAACATATCTCCATAGGACACACCACTTTCTATTAGAATATTGGGAATATTCTGACTCATCAAATAATCTCCTACAGCTGTGGGATAGTATTCATCTGAATATCGTCCTACCCCAGCCAAGTCGTAGTCAATTTGATTCAGTGCATTGCCTAGCCGATTCATAAGCGTTCTCCTTGTTAAGGTTATTGCTTGGCTCTTTTCTGAAGATGGCACGAGTAATGAAGTAAATGCACTTATACCGTTCACATGAAATATACTTCGTTGATCATGCAGATTAAAGCATAATTCCGGCTGAATAGAACGTATCCAGCCGATTAACTTGGCACTTTCTATGGTTTGAAATGCTCGAAAGTCTCTATTAAGATCCATACCCATACCGTTTCGACGTGTATAACGAACATATGCATCAGGGTTGATAACCGGTATAACATGAAGTTTGAAATCATCGGCTAGTCCTGATTTCATTTGAAACTCACTGAGCAGTTTAAGAATAATATGAATGCCCGTGGATTCATTGCCATGCATTCCTGCCCAGATACATATATTTCTTTTACCTGAACCAATAGAAGCACTTACTATAGCCCTCTCTTCAGATGAGAAACCAATGGTTTCCCATGGATAAAGAGCTAATAATTCATTATAAGGTATGTACTCATTGTTTGAAAAGTGTTGCAACATTATGTCTTATATATCTTAGGTCTAATTTAAAGCCTTATTGAGATACATTGTCGAAATTGCGTCATGAAAACCCAATCTAAATGAAAAAATTTCTCTTGTTTTTGGTGATTGTTTTGAATCAATCTTGTGATACAAATGAAACAATCTTGTCTATAGCCTTTGGGAGTTGTAACGACCCTAACTACAACAACAAGTTGCTTCCAGCGCTATCTAATACATTAGATACAGTTCATTATATGGTTTGGCTTGGAGATAATATTTATCTAGAAGATGAGGAATGGAAGCAAAAATCTTTGGTAGAAAAGAAATATGAAACAGTTTTTGGACGTCCTGATTTCCAGGAATTATTGCTTAAGTCCGAACATTTAGCAATCTGGGATGATCATGATGCAGGACCAAATGATTGTAATAGCCTCAGTGATGGGCTGGAGACAACTATGTCTTGCTTTAAAGCATTTTGGAAGCCTTCTTATTCAATGCCAAACAAGAGAAGCTATTATGGTTCTAAACTCGTAAAGAATGGCTTAGTGGAATTCTTTTTCCTAGATAACAGATCATTCAAATTACCAATAGACTCAGTGGGTGCAACTTTATTTGGAGAGGAACAGCTGTTATGGCTGGAAAAAACTTACAAGGAGTCCAAGGCAAAAGTTAAGATCGTTTTGATGGGTGGTCAATTTTTAAATTCAGCTCCAACATTCGAAAATGTCAGTGTGTATAGACAGGAACGGCAAAGATTGGTCTCCTTGTTTTCTAAATCTTCTGGAATACCTATTATTTTAAGCGGAGATAGGCATCATGGCGAGCTTAGCAAGCTAATTACAGATAACGGAAAGGCCATTTATGATGCAACCGCTTCCCCATTAACGGCAAAGAGTTATCCGCACCACACAGAACCAAACATCTACCGTACCCACTCAAATACAACTGAAACAAATAATTTTGGTCTACTGACAATTAAGATGGACGAATCGACAGTCAAGAAACTAGACATAAGGTTGCTCGATCAAAATAGCAATGTATTATTTTACTTGCGTGAAACACTATAAATATCACTTCATAAATACTGTTTTTCAGTGTATTATGCGTATTTAATAGAATCTATAGTTTAAGTATTAATTGTTCTTGTTGTTTGATTAAACTATTTGTTAATTCTTATTTAGTCAAGTCTGATTTAGGCTGTTTCAATTGAATTAATTTAGAGTCATGGAGGAAATCGTGACGAAGATTGAAAAGTGGATGTCTATTCGAGGATTAAACGCGCCTGAATTAGCAGAGAAATTAAATATGAACCGATCCACAGTGGTGCATATCATAGGTAGACGCAACAAACCTTCGCTACAGTTTATCATAAATCTAGCTCAATTTGATTCTGAACTGGATTTAAGGCAATTATTGACAGATGAGTCTTCCCTGTCCAATGATCAAATCAAAGTCAATAAAGCAAAAGAAAATCACAGCGCCATGGTCAGGAATCAACCTTCTGCATCATCAAGAAAAGAATTAATTGTCTTAAATACAGACGGAACGTATAAAACTTTCGTTGAGCAATAATAGAGCACTATATTTGTGTATCAAATACGTATCAAGATGAATTCTAAGTCAAAAGTGTTTACTGCTCTAGTCATCATAGCACTATTCAGTCGCCTATTGCCTCATTACCCCAATTTTACTGCAATGGGGGCACTTGCTTTTTTCTCTGCGTTTTCAGGGAAGAATGTTGTTCAATCGTTAGCGTTAATGGCTGGAACAATGATAGTTACGGATTTAATTTTAAACAATATTGTTTACCCAACTGGAGAATTTGTGTTGATGTATGCTGGAAGTATATTTACTTACATTGGCTTTGCAGCTTATACACTCACAGGTTATTTGTCCAAATCACGTAAGGGTGCTGCTTTAGGTTTAATCGTTGGTAGTTTATTATTCTTTGCAATATCTAATTTTGGAGTATGGTTCAGCCCAATTAGTGCTTATCCGAAAACAGTAACGGGACTGCTTTCAGCTTACACTGCAGCAATCCCGTTCTATGCACCTGAACTTTTATCAAGCTTTTTATTCTCTGCCTTGGCAGCCTATGCTGAATATAGAGTAAAGGCAACAGCTAAAGCTTAATTTTGAATAACCTGCCGCGGAATAATTCCTGCTGGAAGGCTATCTAATAAGTTCCCGTTCAAATCATATTGGTATACGGTTCCTTCACTAGCAAAGTCCTTGGCATCATGCACGTACAGAGTATTAGACATTAAGTCAAAGTTATATGCACCTGATGGTGTTACAGCCATGGTTGGCCAAGACACTGGATTGCTATTAGTTTTTACGACGGCTCCAGAATAGGACGCGTTTAAAAAATAAAGATCTGTACCATCTGTTTTCAGCTCAATAGCATGATCAGAAGCACTTGGAGCGCTAACCACTTCGGTAACAGTACCGCTGCTATTTATCTTCCATAAACTTGCGGGAGTAGATCCTGATCCTGACCAATCCTCATAGCCGGAACACAAAATAAAGATGTCGTTACCCAATTCCACAAAACTGTTAGGCTTATCTCCTACCACAACCGTATCTACAGACTTTGTATTTAAATCAACAATAGCTACACGATTATCATTAGAAAAGCCACCATTAAGCCCTACATAGGCCACATCACCCTGGATATGAACTTGCTCGCTAACACCAAATACGTTTATACTGTCCTGAATAAAACCTGTGAATTTGTTCAAAATTTTAAGGTAATTCGACCCCCAGTTAGTCACCACTAAGTATTCAGAAGATTCTCCAAGATATCTAGGAGCGGAAATCAAGGCGGACCATTTTTCAATCATGGTTTTCCGACTTAAACCACGTACCACACCGCCGTTATTCATAGAAACCACTAAAAGGCTGTCTGCAGTAATCATGTGTTGACCAATATTGCCTAATGCATAGCCGTTAACGGTGCTAAAGACTTGCTGCTGATTACTGTCATTTGACACGCCAATAGCATCAATAGTAGCCGTACCGCCTGTAAATGCCCCTTCATTTAAAATGAATAGTGCGGACTCGTATATATTTTCATCAGGAGGTAGCGGCGTTTTAATACATGCGCTAAGGATAATAGGAATTAGGAAAAGAGTTTTTTTCATTTTGAATTTATTTTAATAGTTAAAGAATAATGCCTGCCTGGCATGGGAAAATTTAAAAAGAACGTGCGATCTGCGTTGGTTATATTATGTATGGTAGCCAAAATTTTCACTTTTGACAACGCAGAAGTAGTCAAGCTTATATCTGTCCAAACTTCTCCTGACAATTCACCTAAAGAAGAATTATCTCTAAGAGTTTGTCTCTTACCTAAATAGTTTGTGCGTAGCTGAATATCTACCTTAGGAGCATCATATGTAAGTGTATGTACAGCATTCCAATCAGGCCGATATAGCAAAGATTTCCCTTCATTACTTGGGAAAATCGCTTGTAATACACGGCTATATTGATGCGTCAAGGACAATTCACTTGACCATTTTCCGGTGGAATAATTTGAGATTAAACTGGAAGAAGAAGTATAGGCTATTTCTATATTTTCGGGTTGCCACATTCCTCCGGCGCCGGGAGTCCATTGAATAAGGTTATTGTGGTACAATTGATCACTACTAAAATAAACATTAACAGCACCTACTCTATCTTTAAAACTGTATTTGATGCCGTATGACTGTTCCGCTTTTACGTTAGGATTTCCTCCAGGTGACCAAAATAATTCATTGATAGTAGGTACCCTATAAAAAACACCACCTGTCAGCTGGTGGTATGCTGTTTTCCAATGAGACACCCAATTTAATGAAGCACCGCCGTACACTTTAGTGTTCCAGAACGTTCCTCTCACTACCGTATTAAAGGATTTACCAATGAATTGCTTATGATTAGCTGAAGCTTGTATCAATGAGGCTTGACGTGATGTACCGCCCGCATGAACATAACTTCCTGAGAGTGAACTATGACTACGTTTTCCTAGTTTGACCAATCGCAAGGTTAATTGATCATAGGTATTTGTGTCTCTCAAGTTTATGCCAGAAATAGTGTCTGTATAAGATTGCCATTCTTTGCCATAGAACACGCTCCCTTTCCAATCTCTTTTCTGTGCAGAAACGATTCCACGAAGGATTCGATCTTCAAGATGATTTATGCTTCCTGAGGTTAATACAGAACCCCTATTATTTTTCAAACCATCAGTAAACCAAATATTCGCATTCCATTGTACTCTCTTCACTTTACCCTCGTAACGTTGCAAGAATGTTAGAGTTGCGTATTCCATCCCTTTCATCCTATAGGTGTTGTTACCAATGGTATAGGGATAGTTGTTAGCACTTTGTTCTGTCTTTACAAAAGAACGATATCTAACTTGTGAAAATTTCCCGCCGTTCTGAACTACCAATGAACGGAGCCCTATGGAGTTTCCCGATAATGTCGTGGAAAAGAAGGATTGATTGCGAGCGTTCCAACTTAATGCTAATCCCCCAATCATACCATTATCATTGGATAAAAATGCATTGGAACCTGACGAAACTGATTCAGCATTTAACAATACGGCAGGTACAATACTCAGGTCTACCACGCCAGATGCCATACTAGATATATCAACACCTTCCCAAATGATTCTACTTTGGGTACTATTTGACCCGCCTAGGTTCATAGTGGCTACAGAACCAGGAGCATACTGTCTAACCTGGAACCTTGAGTCTTTTTGAAGATATGAGGCGACGTCTCCTATTGAATGGACAACAGTATCAATAGAAGTACGTTGTTCGATTGGATCAAGACCATTGGCACGAACGTGCGCTGTAAGCAATGTATCTGCCGATTGAGCTCCGAGAATGTATGCACTCATCCATAAGATGAGAAATGTCCATTTTTTCATACTATCAGAAACGCTTGACCCAGAGCATTTATATCTAATTAACAGCAGGTCAAGTATTCTGGCTTCTCACTCCCACTTTACTCCTTCCCGCTATTGCAGTGGATTTGTAAAGCTTTCGTTATGAGTTACAGCTTCTGGCAAAGCCCCGAACTTCAATCGGGTTCCTTTTTATGGATCACCTCCGTGCTCCAACCTACTGGTGTAAAGATAGATTAATGTTTGCCTCCAAAAACTTTCATGGCATTATTATATGCACTTTCAATTTCAAGAGGATCTAATTGATGTGTATAGCCTTTCATATCCTCTATGGCTGTAAGTACTTTCTCCGTAGGCATATTGCCGATTAATGCATCCGAGGCAAAAGGACAACCGCCAAAGCCTTTTAAAGCTGTGTCAATTCGAGTACATCCTGCACTAATTGCAGCTTGTGTCTTAATTATTGCATCTTCATAAGTACTGTGCATATGCGCGCCCCAAGGAACTGTTGCTGTTTCTGTCATCATTTGACATAATTCAATCACTTTTTGAGTCGTTCCTTCTCCCGTAGTATCACTTAATGAGATTAGGTCTGCTCCCGCATCTTGTGCCATTAACAACCTCTCATAAACAATCTCCTGATGGTATTCTTCTCCATAAGGATTTCCAAACGCCATGCTTAAATAAACTACGAGTTCCACATTATGCATCTCCGCAATTTCCTTAACTCGCTTTAAATCTTCCAATCCGTTTTGAATATTCTTTCTTGAATTACGTAATTGAAATTCCTCACTCACACTGAACGGATAACCCCAAGTATCAATAAAATTAAACTCTGACGCTCGTCTTGCACCGCCTTCACTAGCTATAATGCTCAGTATTTTAGTTTCAGATTCGGAACGAACGGATTCAATCGCTCCAAAAAGCTCTTTAGCATCGGCCATTTGCGGCATAGCTCTTGGGCTTACAAAGCTTCCTGCATCTATGGTATGAAACCCACATTTCGAAAGCTTTTTTATATGCGAGACCTTCTCCTTGGTGGGTATAAAGTCCTTTAATCCTTGCCAAGCATCACGGGGGCACTCCACTACGGCAATTTTGGTCATCTTATGGGAAGTAAACAGGTTCTTCGTCTAATTTACAAAGATCGAAGCATTTTACGAACCATAGCAGGGCCTTCATATAAAAAACCCGTCCATACTTGCACAAGATCCGCACCGGCATCAATTTTTTCTCTTGCGTCTTCTGCAGTAAAAACACCTCCCACGGCTATGATAACTGTATTTATAGATAATTTGCTTCGTAAATAACGAACGACTTCTGTACTTCTCTTCGCCAATACTTTGCCACTCAATCCTCCAGGTCCTATTGCCTTTACCTGAGCTTGAGATGTAGTCAAACCTTCTCTAGAAACAGTGGTATTGGTGGCTACTATCCCACTCAATTTAAGTTCGTTCACAATCTCAATGATATCATCAAGTTGGTGTGTGTTTAAATCCGGTGCAATTTTCAACAACAGGGGTTTGTCTCCTAATGCTTTATTCCGTTTTTGTACTTCTTGAAGTAATTGCTTTAGCGGCTTCTTTTCCTGTAGTTCTCTAAGATTTGGCGTATTGGGAGAGCTCACATTTACAACAAAATAGTCCACTACAGCATGAAGAGCATCCACTCCTTTGATATAATCTGTGATTGCCAGTTCATTTGGCGTTAGCTTATTCTTACCAATATTACCTCCAATGACAATGTCTGTTTTTCTCTTGGCTAGCTTTAACGCAGCTGCATCAACGCCACCATTGTTGAATCCCATTCTATTGATTACAGACTCGTCTTCAACTAATCTAAATAGACGAGGTTTTGGATTTCCTTCTTGAGCAATAGGCGTTAAGGTTCCTATTTCTATGAATCCAAAGCCAAAAGCGCTTAGCTCGTTAAATAATTTAGCATCTTTATCAAAACCTGCTGCCAATCCTATGGGGTTACGGAATGACAAACCCATAACTTCTTTTTCATTTCCTTTTAATGAACCAAATAATGCTTTTATTAACCAATGAACACCTGGGATTCTA
>MDSX01071567.1_pt1 | contig 25352 bp, 31 predicted proteins | sample 811141 | NCBI WGS metagenome assembly MDSX01 (sample SAMN05326642, study PRJNA326480) | marine metagenome | isolation source: seawater | place: Atlantic Ocean: South East | collected 2010
CTGCTCTGATGTTTTTGGATGAATCATCCATAAATGCGATATCTGTGTATCCACTTTTGATGTGTTTTTCAATCCAATCTGATTTATCTTTTGGATTGTTACTTCCTAATGCTACTACATACACATCCATACCAAATTGGTCTTTAAAGAACTTTGTAACAGGATATGCTAGTTTTCTAGCGGTAAGTATTGTAACCTTCTTATTTGGGTTATCCAACATTCTTTGTAGAAGTTTAAAGTTCTTTTGGATTACCTTTGGATTATTCAACATTTTGTTGAAATCTCTGAAATCAAACACATCAGTTGATTTAGAGTTGTACTTTGCATATTGAGCTGGGTCTAACTTACTCTCAGAACCATCTTTATGTTTTACATATATAAAGGCAGTCGATTTGGCGAGAGTATCATCAAAATCAAAAACTCTGAGTATTCTACCCTCAGTTACTACTTTTGATTCTGTTTTAAAGACGTTGTTAATAAAATCTATTTTCTTCATAATACCCTAATATACAACTTTTATTTCAATTATCCAAATTATTTGTGTTAAATTATGTTAAATTACTTTAGAATACTGACCACTATTACTTGGGTGGCCATGTCCATCTCTTTTTATAATAGGTAATCCTGCAGTTTTTGATGTATCACTATGTGTTTCTTCTGGTTCGTTATCATGTCCACATTTATGACACATATATAAATCATTTCCACCTTCTGCAACTTCCCATTCCCATGCACAATTACCACAGGTAATAGTTTTACCTATAGATTCTTCTTTTAGTTCAGGTAACAATCTGTATTTCATCAATGGTTTATTGTTGATTGTAATATCACCCTTTTCGTTCTTACCGATTGATTTAACAACGATTCTTTTGTTTTTGAACTTACCCCCTAATACAGTATCACCTACACTTATAGGGATTGTTATATCCTCTCTAATCGATTCAAATTTCTTTTGAGTATTTCTTGCTCTCATCTTCTTCACTCTTTCGGCCTCTGCTCTTCTGAGTTTAGGAAGTATCTTTTTAGCTATCTTTTGAATCTTACCAGGTTTTTTAGATAACTTATCTGAGAATTTCATTTTTTGTTGTATTGATAATTCAGATGGAGCTTTCTTCATCATCTTTTTCATCAATATAGTTTTTGCCTGTCTTACCGCTGCTTTTTGTAAATCATCATTAGAACGTTTCTTCTTCATTTTTCTTAAACGTTTCTTCAAACCCTTTTTAAGTTTTGATTTACCTTTACGAGCCAATTTCTTTCTAGCGGCCATTGACATCCCCTCACCAACAGGTTCGTATCCTTTAACATAATCAGCTTTTTCTGATTCTGATTTTTCATCTAAGGATAGTGAAATCATTTTATAAACTTCAATCGCTTTATCTCTTGTTAAATGTAATGTGAATGTAGGTACTTGTACATCGTTACCAAACTTATATATTGCTGCTGCCCAACGATGGTGTCCATCTACTATGTAATTATCTTTAGATATGATTAAAGGTTTCATATCTGTAGGTTTATTATATTTCTTAGAAATACCCTTTACCTTAGATTTTATGAATTGTTTTTGAGAAGGTTTTAAACTTCCCACAAGACTCATACCTTTAGTTACCTTTACTTTAGATTTGGCAATAGAAAGTGCCTTACTCAAATTTTGAGTATTAACCTGTGGCATATCTTTTCTATTATATAAAGGCATATATTATTTTCCTATACCATTGAGGTAAATTATATTAGGTATTTTGTTTAACAAGACTTGTATCTGTAGAAATCCAACCATCAGTATCTTATGATACCATCGGATTTTCAGATTCATCAACTTCTTTAAGGGACTCTATGACCCTTTCTATCTCCTGTCTAACTATCTCTCTAATCTTTTCTTTACTTCCTTCAGTTATGGTTTTACTACCATATTTCTTTTCAAGAAGACTCATTAATTTTGTTATATCATTCATTAAAATAATCCTGTTTGATTAAAACGAGCCACTTGAGCTAATTTACTTCTTCTAAGTTGTTCTAATTTGAATTGACGTAACCCCTCATTCATATCCTTTTCATATAGGGATTTGTTCTGAGGATTACTAATCCAATCTTTCCAACCATATTCTCTTATATTGTTCATACGGTTATAAATATGGAATTATTTGGAATAAAGGTTACTTTTTTCGTTTTCCTTTGTGAGAATCGATTCTATCTAAGATTTCGTTGAGTAATTCGTTCTTAATGAATCCCGCCATTGAAGCGTTTTTGAGAGCAGATACCATTTGGAATACCATAAATGGTGCTATAATTGTTTCGGATAACCATGCCGTACCCTTAAATCCTAATTCTATTGATAATATAACTGTTAGGATTACTAACCATGCAAACATATTTTTTAAAACTTTGAGAGCTTTATAGGTTTTAAATCCTTCTCTTCTGATTCCAGCAATAACACCAAAGAAACCATCTAATAACAAAACTAACATCACTGCCATATATTGTTCTGCATTACCCATAGTTACATCCATCAGATACGATGCTATAAAGGCACATCCACCTGATAATCCCATGCCTATCATTAGATAGGTGTTTTTCAATACCATCATATTATTTTCCATTACTTTTTGAACTTTTTTGAACTATGTTTTTATTTTTTTGCGAACTTTTCTATCCCCGCAATTCCAAAACAACCCAATGTAATCCAAACAAATGAATTATATATGAATTCGTTAATTACTAAGTCTTTTCCGAAGTATCCAGTAGTTAAGTCTACTACTGCGAATATAGTCATTACTGCGAATGACATAAACCCTATTACGTTTTTTTCATTGATGTCGTTATCATCCTTAAAGATATTCTTAAATGCCATCCATTCTCTCCTAATATATTTAAACATAATGTAACTCCTTTGTATATTGATAAGTATGGTGGATATTAGAATCCGCTCAGAATTATCTCATCTATTTTTTCTTGAACTTCTTCTCTAGTAGCGGCCATATGAAAACTAATATCGGCCTGATATCGTTTCTTTTCTTCATCGTACTGAAGAATTAATATTGTTGGTACTACTACTATTTTATATTTCTGTTGTAGTTTGGGTTTTTTAGCTATATCTACGAATTCTATCTCCACCTCATCTAAATCTTCAATCCACTCTACATCATTAGTACTATTCCAACCAGCGTTAAAATGCATTACTACTACTTGTGCACCTAATAGGTTAGTTAATAGTAGAAATGCCGTTACAAATAAAAACTTTTTCATATAAACCCTTTATCTAAGTTTGTCTATTTTTTCTTCTAATCGTTTGAAATCTTGTTTCAACTCTTTTACATCCTCTTGAGTAGTCATAATTGTTTGTCTAATCAATTGGTCTTTCATATCGTATTCCATTCTAGTAACATCTGGTGGTGGTGCTATAGGAAGTTCCTTTGCTTCTTCAATATCAGCTTGAAGAGCAAACCACATTCCTACAATAGTAGCTATTGCAAATGCAATACCACCTAATGTCTGTAAACTAATTTGGATTTTTGATTCTTCACTTATTTCTTTTGCCATTCTTTTACCCTTATAATATAATAAAGTTTATACCCATTGAGAAATCATACCAACTACGATTCCAATATTTGTGGTATTTGCCTTCTGTAAATATCCCTAGTGATTTTGTGAATCTATATCCAAAAATTAATCCACCTGAATAATCTACCCAATTTCCACCATTGTACTTATTATAACTATATTCATCATTACTTTTAATATGATATGGCATCACATTTGCCCAAGAGTGTAACCAAAAATCTTTAGTATATTTGTAATAATCAAATCCTAATACAAGTGAATACTCTAATTTTTTAGGAAGTAACGCTCTTTCTCTATCTACATACTCAGATAGAATCTCAGGAATAACTAAAGCTTCCCAAACCTCTATTGAATTTGCTACAACATTTCCCTCTGGGTCTAAATATTGATAATTATCTATATCTGAGAAATCAACACTATAACCCATCTCTTCAATAGCGAGATTAGTAAAGTGAATATCACCTGTCTGTAATATCCAATCTTCCAATGGGTCGAATCCATACGGTTCTGAAATCCTTTGAGCTGCTCCAATATTTACTGAGAACTTTCTATTGAATTTATATCTATATCTCTGAGATGCTTCGAAGTAGTTAATATCTGCGAATTGGTCTTGTAGATACTCAACCTTAAAAACATACTTATCGGCGATATATCTTAGGAAGTGGTCTTGACTAAGGAATGATTTACCTTGTTGTCTTCTATAATCTAATTCAAATAGATATTCAAACCCCTTTGATTTACTACCGATTGTGGCCGCATCTGAGAACGAATTCTCTGTACCATTTTTAAATCTGTTTTGAATATTTGGTTCATATCCAAATCTTTGAATCTTTCTGATACCAAATACTGCTGAATAATCATATGGAGTAGATACCTTTTCAGTTGTTAATCCATCTGTTACTGAATAGTTTGTTACATCTGAAATTGAATTGTTACCATTATATGCGGCATAGAAAGTAGAGTATTTAAATTCTCTCTTCAATCTTTTGGCAAACTCAGATGGTTTTTTCTTTTCTTTAACCTCTTCTTTAGTAGGAACAGGAAGGCTTACTTTTGTATCCTGTCCATACATAACAAAAGGTAAAATACATAATAAAAATATTAATTTTTTCATCCTCTAATCCTCTTTTACAATTTTCTTATTATAAATGTTTCCATCATAGTTTACCTGAAGTATATAAATTCCAACAGGTAAGTTTTTCATATCAATTTCCGCTCTCTTCTGATTCTCACCACTTCGTAGTTTCCTACCGGCCATATCAAATAAATCAAATTTTACATTGTTTAATGATGTGGTAACGTTAATAATATCTTTTGTTGGATTTGGATAAACTGCAATCATCTTACCACCCAATTCACTAATATCTAATGGATACCCATCTTCACAATAATTGTATAATGATTGACAATCTGAATCCCATTCGGTATCACAACAATATTGGTCTACATCGATTACCCACGCATAACAAGGATTGTTTAACCAATATGGATTACCCGGTCCACCAACACAACCTGCATCATATAAACAAGCAGTTGAATCAGATACGTTTGCGTTCGGGTCATAATTGTAAGCAGATACGTCTGTACATCCTACCACTGCAGTAATACAACTTCCGTTATCAACATTTGCATTTGGGTCATAGTTTACTGAAGTTGAATCAGTACAACCATACACAATCGGAATACAAGGATTCGATAAATCTGTTGCGGATACTTGATTCACATTTGCGGTTGGGTCGTAGTTAAACGAATTAACATCCATACACCCATATACAAATGGTACACAACTTCCATTATCCACATTTGCGTTAGGGTCATAATTAAATGATGTTGAATCCATACACCCATATACAATAGGAATACAAGGATTAGTAAAATCCGTTGCTGATGTTTGGTTTGTATTTGCCAATGGGTCGTAATTCAATGAGTTAACATCCATACATCCGTAGATGAAAGGAACACACGAACCATCATCAGTATTTGCCAATGGGTCGTAGTTAAATTGAGTTGAATCAGTACACCCATAAACTCTAGCAATACAAGAACCATCATCGGTATTTGCAGTTGAATCGTAGTTTAAAGATGTTGGGTCTGTACATCCATAAATAATAGGTACACAACTACCATCATCGGTATTTGCATTCGGGTCATAATTGAATGATGAAGGATTGGTACAACCGTATATAAATGGAACACAAGTACCTGGTGTATTTGCTGTAGAATCATAGTTGTATTGTGTATCATCCATACAACCTACAATTACAGGTACACAACTACCATCATCTACAGTTGCAGATGGGTCGTAGTTAAATGCTAATGGATTCATACAACCTGGTATATTTGGAATACAAGTTCCATCATCTACATTTGCCAATGGGTCGTAGTTTAGTGAAGTTGAATCCGTACAACCTAAAACGATAGGAATACAAATATCTCCACAATAAGGTTCACCTACCCATTTTTCATAGAAAGGGCCTTCAAATGGTTGTAACGCACCTGCTCCATTATTAGCGAATGGATTTTGTCCCCATGCCAATAGAACAACACTATCTGAATTTTCTAATGTAAATGAGTTCTGTAAGGTTTGAAATTCTACTTGTTGAGGTGATTGTTGTGGTGCCGCAACTTCGAAGTAATAAACTTCTACAGTTTTATCTGTTTCCAATTGGAATTGGAACGTTTGTTCATAATTACCTGGACCCATTGTGAATACTCCAACAGGAACACCATTTTGAGCAACTCCTAACCAAGAATTACCCCAACCATCTCCACCACCATCTTCGATAGTTAATGTGTAATCACATAAAGGAACGATTGATTGTTTAGTTGCAGTTGAATCATAATTTGTTGAGTTTACATCCATACATCCAAAAATGTGAGGTGTAGTACAACTACCATCATCTACATTTGCGTTTGGATTGTATTCTTGATATGTGGGGTCTGTACATCCTAACACATCAGAAACAGTTGGACAAGCGGTTGCCATTTGATTTCCTGAATAGAGTGTAGTTCCAAAGTTTGGAGTAGTCATTTCCCAAAGAGTATCACCAGCACAATCTTTTATAACGATAGAACCTGCGTTAGATGGATTATTACCACCCATACCATCACCATAGGTATCATTTACTATAAGTTCAAATCCTGCAGTTTGAGATACACAAAAATCATAAGTATAAGTTTGTCCGAAATCGAATCCATCATACTCCCCAACAGGAACAGAAACATTACCAGCTGGTGTATTTGTAGTCATTATCCACGAAGTTTCACTTGGCCAATTATCTAATGTAATTTCCATTGTGATTTGATATTCAGTATTAGGGTCACAAGTAGTTGTATTACAACTTCCATCATCTTCAGTCGCCCAAGGGTTGAAAGCGGATTGTGTTGAATCAACACACCCTTCTATACATACTGTTGGTGTATATGTAAGTGTATCTGATACTGAACCATCTAAGTATTCTAGATACATATAATGTTCTACTTCCCAATTTGGTGGCATCTGTCCATTACCCGCTAACATTCCGTAGTTAGTTGCACCAGGATTTAAACCTTGTGTAAACGGGCCCCAACCTTCTTCATTACCATATATTACATTGACCGGGTCACACCATTCGTTTTCCCATTCCCATACTACTAATATTTGTTCATTACTTAAACATAGTTGATATATGTTTTCATTTAAGAAGTTACAAACAGGAGGTGCACATTGGTCTAAAACAAAAGATGTATCGAATTGAGTAAAAGTACCCAATGCTGTTATATCTAAATCTATTAGTGTGTCTTGACACTCATTTGATATTCTTATAAATGCCGTTGTGTTTGAGTTGTTGTTTTGTGGCCCACCTTGCCATCCATCACCATAGGAATCCAATAATGAGATATCTATATCTCCTGAATCTGCTTGAACTATAGTTGACCATAGTTCAAATGGGTTTTGAGGTTGATAATTAACTAAGGTATCGCCTGATTGAGTTAATAGTGCGAATGATTCACTGGTAGCATAGTAATCAAACTGAACTTCCACTTTGAACCAACTGTCGTTTGATTGTGCGATTCCTAAGAGTGGAATCATCATTAACAGATAAATTAAATACTTTTTCATAGAAAATTTCCGTAAATTTTATTTGGTTATACTTTTTCCTATATAAATAGTAAAAAATAAATTAAAAATACTGAAATGATTCTATAAACTCACTAACATATCTAGCAATTCTTGTTGAGGAAACATATCAAACTTATCTTTTCTAGTATTGGTATGTGTCCACAATCCCTTTACCTTACCATAATAGGCCTTTTCATTGAATTCGAACCCATCTGCTCCTTTAGATTTAATTTCTTCAACTAATCCTTTTCTTACATCAATTCCATCTCTATCTGCAATGTAAAGTAACCATAATCTAAGTGATTCTATCTGTTCATCTGAGTATCTATGCCATACATCGAATCCTCTAAATGGTTTATCTAATTTTACAATTTGTGATTCATGTACTGAAGTACCAGCATAAGTTTTACCATTTTTGATATATCCAAAGTTACAAACTTCTATACCAACTGAATGTGTATGCATATGTTGAGAACCATTCTTACCTAAGTGCCATCCGTAATGTCCATCAGGAAATGCTTGAACCATAACTCCATCGTAATCTGTATTGTTACCTTTAACCGAAGGCCCACCTAGTACAAATTCAGTTGCTACTGCACCTCTACTATCTCTACCCCATTGGTCTATACAGTTATAAGGATTGTGCCATCCTGCTGTATGATGTATAAAACAATATTCTTTTTTAGTGATACCACTTTTATATTCACCCTCTGGTAGAAAGTGTCTATTGATTATGAGTCCGTTTTCCGTCTCATACGTTTTTTCCGAATCATCAGTAGTAGCGAGACCCATAGTATCCCAAGTGGAAGTACCCACAAGACCATCAGCAACCAAACCGTTGATTTTTTGAAATTCTTTAACTGCGAACTCAGTTCCTTTACCGAATATACCATCTGCCCCTATTCCTAAGAATTCTTGTAATAATTTAACTTCTTTTCCTTTTGAACCTACTTTTAGTAACATCTTAATTCTCCTGTTTTAGTATAAATATTAGGAATCTAAATAAACATAATCAGATGGTACTACCCATTCTGTTCCAAATGGGTCAGTTATTGTAATTTCGTTCTTTTTTAGCTCTTCCGATATGACTATCACCCTCTCTCCAATCGGCAGGCATCCTTTGTGATTGTTGAAGGTCTTTTTCATTGTAGTTCTTTTTTCTTTCTTTTGCATTTCTATATTTGTTTCTTTTTTGAGTTTCGGTATGTTCTAATTCTGAATACATTTCATCCAAATCCTCATAAGAGTTTATATCTATTTTCATTCTAACCTATTTTATTAAATTTAGTTTTTCAACTATATCTAAAAATTCATTAACTTTATATTCTTTTGATTTTTCATCTTTGATTTTTACTTCGTTCAAAGTATCAGGATATTTGTTTACCAATCTCTCTAAAATCTCAAACCCTTGGTCTGCCCAAAAGTTCTTAAATGAGGATTCACCCAATACATTTGTTGAATATTGTACACCATCTTCGGTGTCATCAGGAAGTAATATATAATACATCATAGTGAGTATAACTATACTACTTTCTATAAATTAAGTTATGTTCATATGTTTTTACTTTATTTACCTTAACATTGAATATATCTAATTCGAACTCACCAACCTCAATTTCAGATGACTCAATTATAGTAGATAGTTGTTGAATTAAACCAAAGGAATTTTGTGTAAATTTATCTCCATCGAATACAATTTGTATATCATTTGATACATTTTGATTGATTCTTTCTTTTAAGTCAAAAAGAGTATCAGGCTGTTCATCTTTAATATATTTATCAATCTCAGATTGTTTCATAGTAATATTAATATTATCACACCAAGGTTCTAAAGTTTTTAATAATGCGTAATTTCCATTCTCTATTACAAACTGAATATTGTACTTTGGTGGTACGATTGGTTTCATTAATTTATCATGTGCACAATAATGCCCCCACTTCCTAAGAAAGTTACGAGTTGAACGTTGATTCTGAATCAACCACTCATCGGTTTCTCTATTTTTCATAAACACTTCACCATTTGGATTTCTCTGAGCTCCATCTGCAAATCTACTACCTCTACAAGTCATATGATATACACAACCACCCCAAGTCTGAATAAACTTATATCCATTCAAATGGAATCGATTAAAGATATCAGTATCTTCTTTTGATTGTGGTGCGAATAATGGGTCATGTCCATTGATTGATGTAAAATCTTCTTTGAACAAAAACCAAGGAGCAAAGATTCCCTCAGTTTGTTTTGTTGCTTGATTCATCTGTACATCTTTGAACCAATCTAACATTTCTTCTTCTTTGAACTCTTCAGGTTCGATTCCAAAATCCATCAACATTTTCTCAGGCCCATCAGGGTGTAATGGTGGTTCAATTCTTGTCAATGATACCACATTCATAGGTTTGATATGTTTTAGTACAAAATCTAATGCACCAGGCATCAAATACATATCTGCGTGATAGATTCCTACAATCGGAGTATCCGCTATCTTTACTAAATCATCATACAGAATCGTATGTCCTAACCTTTCTGGCCCTTCGTTTCTGATTGCTTTGAAGTTTGGGTCTTTCTTCATCATATCTTCACACCACTCCCAAGTTCCATCATTACTGAAATCATCAGCAACACATACTGTTGGTTCGGGCCCACCATTCTTTCTGATTGAATCGTAAGACCACTTTAGGTATTTTAAATTGTTTCTACTCGGTTGAATGAAACTTATATCTTTTTTACTTATCATAACTTAGTACTTTCTTTATTTTTATTAAAAACTGTTCCTCTGAATAGTTTTCTTTATATAGTTGTTGTGTTAATATACTATTTTCTAAATAGAACTGTGGGTCTACTTTTAATCTCTCTGCTAATTTTCTAGCAGATGATACATCCCCATCATCAACTGATAAATTAGGATGTAATATTTTCTGTGTATTCAGATTATTGTAACCGATACATGGAATCCCTAAGTAAGAACAATTTAAATTAAATGTTCCTGCGGCTGGTGTACCTAATTGTACTCCATATTTGTGTTTAGATAATTCATATATCCAATCTTTCCAATGAACCCAAGGTAAATGATTTATATCTAATAATCGTTCCTCTTCTTTCATTCTACCAGTAGTTGGTGATGTAACTTTAGTACTCAGTAGTTTAGAAACCATATAAGAATCAAACCCTCTGTATATACTTGCCCAATTACCACCTACCATTACACCATCTCTCTCACCATCAAATACTTTTATGTAATCTGTTATCATTAATGATGGTAATAACTCACATCTAACATCAGTTATACCACTATAGTAATTAACATCTAAATCATTATGACAAAAGATTAAATCCATACTTTGTAATACTGAATGATACCACACTTGTGATTCTATCTTATCATCTTGCCAGTACCAATATGTACTCTCCTGCATTACTGCAACTTTGGAACATACTCTTTTCATATTTTCCACTAAAGGATATTGTACTAATCCATCCTTTTTCTTTGGTATAATTACAATACCCCAATCGTATGAATTTGATGGTATATTATGAATAACTGATATCGGATGATGTATTGCGTTAAGAGCACATATCCACGCGGCATCGGTTCTCATATTTGGATTATTTCTAGGGAACTTCCCTTCATAACCAGTCTCTGTAAAAAATGCTATTTTCATTTTATGTATAGGTTTTTGATTTTAAATTCTTCTACACGCATCATACCTTTTTTACAAGATTGGTAATTGGTATGAAACGCATCTAAAATATCTGTATTAAAGTAGGTATGGTGTAATTGGGATGTAAAACTTACTAACCCTAATTTCTTTTTACCATAAGTATTTTCAATATCTACTACAAATGATGGAGTCCACTCATCTAATGTAGATGGTGATTTATATTCAATTAATGATGGAGGTCCTAATTCTTTTCTATTTGGCCAAATACCTCGTATTAGTGCAGGTCCTAATCTATTAATTAGTTGATGTTCAAAGTGAGAATCTATGTTGGATGTTGTGAATATACAATCATATGAAGTACTCTTTAAAAAGTTAGTTTCTATCCAATTAACCCACTCCTCTTCCTTACGTTCTCTTAGAAATCTATTTTCAGAAAAATATAGATTCACATTGGAATTTGAACCTTCCCAAAAGTTTTTTACCTCATTTAATCTATCTACACCAGTTGTGGTATCACAATCACCACCATTTGATAAACACACTATATCAAAAATAGTATCAGTGCATTTCATAATAGTACCCGACATACTGTATTCCACATCATCAGGATGTGGTGATAAACATAATACTCTATTAAAGTTTAATAATTTCATTTGTATAACTCCTTATATGTTCTTTCCATCCAATACGATACGTGTCTATCGTTTTGTGGAATTGCGTTAAAATGATACACCCAACCAGCTTTTACAAAATGTAATTCATCACTAAACCAAGAATGATTTGGTATATGTAATAAATTCTTTCTAAACAAATCTTGTAAATTGTAACACTCATTCATATAAGTGGTTTCTACTTTATGGATTTGTGTTAGATAATTTATAATTGTTTGGTCTGTACCTGCCTTTATCTTATCACCCCATTCGTTTATAGTATCTATATTATCCCAATAATATTTTTGAACTTCTTTATAGAATGGTATGTGAGATTTATTTGTAATCTGAAATCCACCATTAAAGTAGTTCCAAGTTTGAACCTTTGGTTCGTTTGGGAAAAGTGCATCTCCCCATTGTTTAATACTACGAGTTGTCCATTCATAACAACCATTGTTAAGTACCACACCAAACTTACCATCAGTTTCATCAAAAAAGTTTGGAGTATTTGGATGTATAATCGTATCTGCATCAACTATCAATACTTGGTCGTAATCAATATTATTTTCATTTAAAATATCATGTACCCAATACCTCTGTAATGTAATCTTAAACTTAGATACATCGGTAATTGGTTCAGTCCATTCGATAAACTCCACATTATTATTATCACACCAATGTTTCCAACTCTTTATTGAGTAGTTATACGGAGTACTTCTTCCGTTACCTAAATCTATATTTGGAATAAATACTACGTTCTTCATAACTCTAATTCATTTATATAATCTACTAAATTTATTTGTGGTTTCCAACCCAAAACTACACTTGCTGTTAAATCTATATTCAATGTATTCTGAGCTTCACCAGGTTTATCTTTTTCATAGATAGGTTTAATACCAAACATATCAGCAACTTCGTTTACTGAATAGTTTTTACCTCTACCAAATTCAAAAGTTCTACCCCATTCCTTACACTCATTTATTTTTATAAGACCATCAACAATATCATCAACGTGAGTAAAATCTCTCCTTTTAGTTCCATCACCGTATATCACACAATCTTTTCCGTTTTTAATATTGTTCATCCATCTACCAATCAATGTGGTATAACCACCTTCGGTTAATTGATAGGGGCCATATACATTATAAAATCTAGCTATTGAATATTCCAATCCATAGTTTTTTTCGAATAACTCTAAAACTTCTTCACCAATATCTTTTGAAAATGTATATGGATTTTTAAACTTACCTGAATGATGTGATGATGAACCTGCATATATTAATGGTATGTTTGATTCAGAACATATCTTAGCTATCCTCATCGTTGCAACTCCATTGGTTTCTAAATAGTTTGTTGGATTTTCAAAAGATGGTTGAATCCTAGCTATGGCCGCTAAATGATACACTAAATCAAATCGTTTCCAATATGAGTTATGATAATCTAAAGCACTATTAATATCCATATTAACATACACACCATTTTTAATATGATTATCTCTCAGGCCTGTTGAATAATTATCCCAAGATACAACATCATGTCCTTCACTCAATAATCTTTTAATTAGGTTTGTACCTACAAACCCCGCACCACCTGTTACTAATACTTTCATTTTTTATCCAATTTTAGACTTATAGCACTCCAATTTTTCATATTAAACCCATGTGATTTAAGTTCAGTCACTAAATTATCATGAACCTCTTTTTTTAGATTTTTCAACTTACCTAAATGCCATTCACCATACAACTTATTTACATAATCTTGTAAAACATTAGTGTTTAATAAATGTGGTAAGATTTCATATTCAGCCCCTTCTATATCCATCTTCATTATTATGTAATCATTTTTAGAAAAATTATCAGTAATGAATTTAGCAATATCAATTGAACTAACATTAATGTATTTATCAACTCTCACCCCACCAGTGATTTTATCTGACCTAATACTACTCGAATACTTAGTACCAGTATGAAATTTAACTGTTGTATCAGCAGTATAAACTACACTTTGGTGTAGAGTTATATTTTTCCAATTACCAAAAGTTTCACTAAGCTTCTTAAAGTTGTTTGGAAGAGCTTCAAATGAATGTATTTCAAATTCAGATGAATCTGACCATTTATCATTAAACATTTTTACAGATTCACCTGTACAAGCTCCCAAATCTAAAAATACCTTTTTCATATTCTTTTTATCCATTCTAATAATTTTATTGGTTTTAATGTTGCATTATGTTTTTTCATATCTTCTAATTTATCCAAATCGTAAACACTTTCTAAATCAATCAAACTGATTTGACCAAAGTACGAATCTCTAATTACATTGATAGGAACTAAATCATAAAACACCTTATTTCTTTTTTGACAATTTCTTAATACGGTTCTAATAAACCATTGTGGAATATTCTCAGTATCGTATTCGTTTTCTGATAACATCTCACCACTTAAAGTTATGTAACCGTTTATATTTCCATCATCATCTTCTAATATGTGAGTTAATGATGGAGCTAATCCATTTAAGAACCCACTACTTAATGCATCTCTGAAGTTTTGTAATCTACAATATTCAGGATGAAATATCTTAACAAAATAACCATCACCAGCATAAACTGCCCTACCCATATTTACACCATCAACCACTCTATCGTATTTATCTTTTACCAATACCAATGATTCTAAATCTAATGTTGAAGATTTTATACGTGGTCTGAAAGATGGTAATCCCCATTTGTATGATTCAAAATTAAATGGATACCCTAAATCGGATTCTTTTTTGAAAAATTCTTTGATACCATCCCAATCATGTTTATCTCTATCAGTATGTGTATTCTTTCTTGCAAAGTAGAATCGAGGTTCTAAGAACTTATACCCATCTATATTGATACAGAAATTCTCTAAGATGTCATCATCGCCATCTGCACCAAAATAATCAAACTTTGAGGAATTCTTTGGAAACACATCAACACCAGCTGGCCAAGAAACATTCAAATCTCTAAGTTTAGATGAAATAATAATATCCAAATCATCATTTTGTCTAATACCCATAGCTGATATGATAGAACTTTGACACAAACAATACTGACTTCTATCAATACCCATAGAATCTAATACTTTTAACAACTTTATATTATGTGTTGGATATGGTACTTTACTTTCAAACTCCCTTTTCATATTTGTTATTTTTTTAATTGTATCAGCGATATAAACTCCATACTCATCCCCAATATAAGGGTCTAACTTACCCTTATGAAAATGTTCATACATCAATAATCTCATTTTTTTGATTTCGTTTTCAACATAATTTAGTAATGGAACTGTTTCTTGATTCCATTTGTAATCAAATTCAAAATCTCTATAAATCTGAGAGGTTTTCATATAAAATGGTATGTATCTTTCCCCTCTTACTAATCTACCAATCATTGCGTACGCTCTGTGGTAACTATGTTTAATAAACCCATTTGTAAACTCTACAGGATTCTTTTCTAAGAAATCACAAATTTCAGAATCACTCATTGGTTCTAATGAACTATAGTATTCTTCTGTCATTTTTTCCCAACCCAAATCGTGATGATTATCAACATCTTTTCTAAACCCAGCAATCATACAATTGTAATATTGAGAGTTTTTTGGTGTTAATTCAAGTGTAGGGTTTGTTTTTAAATATTCTACAATATCTTTTACAAATTTAAGTTTACCATTGAGGTTTAATACCTGTTTACTGATACCACCATTGGCAACTTCCATATTTAAAAAATAGTCTAAACTAATCGGTGAATACATATCTATACTTTTTTACTAATATACAAAAACTTTTTGAATTATCCAAATTAAACTTCCTCAAAATAAGTGTCATCTACTCTTACTTCACTCAAAATATCATTCATCCAAAAACACGCTATCAACGGAGTTGTACCTATGTTTTTTAAATTATGAGTGTAATATACAGGTGTATCAAATACAACTCCATCTTCACCATTAATACTATAAACTTTAACATCATCTGTACCAACTTTCCTCATACTTACTAATGCTCTACCTTCTAAGATACAAAATCTTTCAATACGTTTTGTATGAAAGTGATTCCCTCTAACGTGTTTTATATCAGGTTTTGTAGTTGAATAAAATATCTGTCCTTTTATTTTTGATACTACTAACTCTGATAGTTTACCTCTATTATCTTCGTTTAATTTTATAGGGAACAATCTACAATCATTATCGATATAAGACCTGAATGTATTGAACAGATTTAAATCAAAACTACAATCAATATATGGTATTTTGTTTTGTGTTAAATACTCATCTTTCCAACGATTAAGTTTATGATAAATTGATTCTACTGTGGTTGTATCAGTATATTGAATCTCATCTCGTTCTCCATTTATTACTTCTAATAACTGAATACACAAATCCTCAACATACAATAAGTTTACACTATCTGTACTATAACTTATTTCTTTACCTTTGATAATCTTATCACAAAATGTTGCGATAAATGAATTATAATTTGGTTTACAGAATGGGCCAAAAATGTTTGGTAATTTTACTGATTTAAAATCATTACATCTTTCTTTAAACATTGTAATATTATCTCGTCTCCACTTACCATATACATTATCTGCATCTTCGTGAATTGATGATGTATATATAATTTTTGGTTTATGATTACAATCTTCTAATTTATCTAATAAACTTCTAGCAGATTCTCTATTATCAATATAGAGTTGAGTTTCATCACCTCTGTTGCGTTCTCTCATATGAACTATAACATCACATTGAATTAACTCATGTGTAGTTGGTTCTTTTGATAATCTAATTACATCAACATCTGATTTGTAATTTAAGTAAGCCCATAAATGATAACCTACAAACCCCATTCCGTTTATCCCTACTACCATACTTTATTCTTTTTTAAGAATTCTTCTGTATCTTTTGTTAGATGTAATTCTGAGTTGAATGGTCTATGGTCATAACTCTCATTTGTTTTTTCATACCCTATCAAAAAATAATCATCAAATTCTTCAGTTCTTTGGAACTCTATTTCACTAATCATATCTTCATGTAGTTTCTCACCATCTCTAATTGGTATTTTATGAAACTCAATATCTTCTTTACCCATTGATTTAGCGATAGCATTTGCCAAATCAACAATCTTTAATGATTCTATTTTAGGAATTGCTATCTTACCATGTGAATCTTTATGAAAGTATGCCCATTCAATCAAATCAATTGCCTGGTCTAATGTAAGTAAGAATCTAGTCATACCAAAATTTGTAATTGGTAGTGATTTAACACCATCTCTAATCTTCTTTTGAAACACAGGTATAATTGAACCTGTAGAGTTTAGTACATTACCATATCTTGCCATTACAACTTTAATATCAGATTGTTGTTTTGCGAAGTTAACATAAAGTTGTTCAGCAACCGCCTTCGACATACCATATACATTTACAGGTTTACACGCTTTATCTGTAGATATGAATACTAATGTTTTTATTTTATGATTACATTCCTGTATTGAATCAATTAGGTTTTGGTGTCCTATGATATTTGTTTGTACTGACTCAAATGTGTTTTCTTGACAAACCCAAACTGTTTTTACAGCAGCGGTATTGATTACAACTGTTGGTTTAAATTCATATAAACTTCTAACCAACGATGGTTTATCTTTTACATCACCCAATCTATATAAAACATTTGGGTACTTAACTTTCATCGCTTCTTGTTTATGTTCGTTACGAGATAGTACCATAATTTGATTATCGTTATAATATCTATCAGTTAACGTACTACCCAAAGCACCTGTACCACCGATTACTAATATTCTTTCGTTTTTCATATCTTTTTTATTTCCAAGGTAACATTGTTATACCTATCTTATTGAATATCCATTCAAATAGAATAACCATAAGGATACCACCTACAATCTGCCATACCCAAAACTTCCATCCTGTCAATCCTTCTGACCATTTACGGATTGGACTTTTCTTTGCCCATTCATAAACACCTAACTTAGTGTTGATTTTATTTGCCCACCAACCCATATCAAATAGGTTACCAAACATTATTAGTAGTTTTCTCATATCTCTTCTATTCTTTTTGTTTTATCACAAATCAATAAATCATATGATGGTTTTTCCCCTACACTTAAATAGTGATACTTACATCCCCAATCATCTAATTGTGATTTGGTTAGTTCGTAGTAATCTATACCACTATAAGAACCCCTCGCAGTCCAATATGTGATTTCATTTCCCTCATCATATAATTTGTTAATCTTTTCAATGTGGTGCATTAGTGGAGTTGGTTCTTTGTAACCCAATCTATCACCAAAATGTTCACATATTGTTTCATCTATATCTACAAATATTCTCATACTACTATTTCATTAAAGTATCTTACTACTGTTATTTCATTTGGGGTATTAATATATACAGGTTCACCATCCACAATCTGAAGTATCATTTCTACAAAATTAACACCAGCAAGGGTTGTAAAATATGTACCACCACCTAAACGTGGATTTACTTCTATAAATTTAGGTGTTCCTTTTTCATCTTCTTTTAACTGAATACATACTGGTCCTTTTAGGTTTAAATGTAACGATAAATCTTTACACATTTTTTCTATAGTTTCATTTCTGATAATTTTACCTTTTACAGATATACCTGCCTTCACCTGTAACCGTTCTCTTACAACACAACTCAAAACATTTCCTTTTAAATCAGATAATAAATCTACTGTATATTCTTTACCAGGTAGATAAGATTGAAATATATAATCATTATATTTTTTATTCAATGGTATATCATAATATGATTTAAAAACTTCTATACCCCTACTACCACTACCTCTTTTTGGTTTTGCTATAATCTTATGTTTTTCCTCAAAATCAAAATCAAAATCATTAAAAGAAGTTGTTGTAAATGGTAGTGAAAACTTATCTTTACATTTTTTATAAAATTCATCTTTGTTTTGACATATTCTTATAACATCAATATCAGACATAAAAACACTAATACCTAATCTTTGTAAAGCTGTTTTATTGTTTGCAAAATGTACAATATCCATATCACCAGTTGGTAGAATTATATTTACATTTTCTCTATAAATAATATCTGTAACAACTTCCCAATAATCTGATGAGTCAGATAATGGTACTACATAGTTTTTATCTGACATCAAACCACCAGCTGATAATGGGTCTGAATCTATTGTAATAATTCTACCTTCAAAGTGTATTTTCCTTAAAGATTTAATAACTCCAATGGCAGCTGGGCCACCTGCACAACTCAACAGTATAGTATTACTTCTCTTCATTAATTCATATAATTTATTCGTTCAACAAAGTTACCACTTTTAAATGGGTCTTTTCTTACCTTACCATCTAAATGCTTACCATGTAATGGCCCATAGTTCTTATTACCTAAAACGTATGTGTCTGAGTATTTAGAACACCACAAAGTAGTTCCACTTTCATTACCAACATTTACCTTAGCATTACATCTAAGATACATCTGTTGTCTTAAACTTAATCCTTTTGGTTTTATATTAATTACATTTTTTATAAAACTTAGATTTGTTTCTTCTATTGGTTGTTCACCATAATACATCCAAGTCATATCACCGTATTCTTTAATCTTATCCACTAATAATTGTGTATCTGCAGTGTTACCATATGTTGATGATACACCAACGTACCCATATTCAGATAATTCATTTGTAAATAATTTACCCCAAGATTGTTCTTCTTCTGAAAAGTATATATCAGGTGTGGTATCTAATAACTCACTATCTTTAAACTGCCAGAATCTCAACATCTGAGTAACCAATGGTATCTCTGAATTGTTCACATCATAAATTCTATAATGGTCGTGGAATATTTCATCAGGAGACTCATCGATAAATTTATCTACATACGGATTATTTTTAAATACATCATAAGATACATTTGATGCATCATATACCCCATACCCCCAATTTTTCATCATATTACCAAATATTAATTTTAACATTTTGGAAGATGGAACATATACTTTACAATTAGGATATTTTTCTTTTAACAGTCTTGGTAGTGATGATATAATACACCAATCACCAATACCATGACAAGTTCTCATAATTACGAACTCACCATTCTCTAAATAATCATCAGGTATATACATTGCATTTGTTTTATCAAATCCAACTCTTTTTACATCACCTGCGAAAGATAATTTATTATTATGTATCCTATAAAATACCATACTATCCTAATGTATCGTAGTATTCGTTTTGTTTCTCTTGTCTTTTGATTTCTTTTGGATGATACAATGCTAAATCCTCATCCATTGGTAGGTGTGATATTGATTTGAATCCATCTAATACTTCATGTACTTTGTTTTTCCATTTAATATCATCAGAGTTCTTATACAATCTATATTGAAAATCAGGCCAATTAACCCAACCTTTATCATCTACATTCCATCCCCACTTTTGGATGTGTTCATCAGTTAATCCCTCAACTGTATTTACTCTTGGAACTAAGATAACATCTACATCATTACTTTTTAGGATTTCATATAAATTTTCAATCAATACTTCATTTGGAAGTTCATCAGCATCAATCTGAAATATATAATCACCACTACAAAATGAATTTAATTTGTTTTTCCAATCTGCAAAATGACCATCGAACTCATCTTTGAACCATTGGAATTCAGCATTGATAGATTTTGCTCTTAGAAATTCTTCTATTCGATTATCACTATTTTTGGAATCGTATAGAACTACGATTTCATCTTCATGTCTTTTGTGTTTTAAAAGAAATGGTATGAGTTTTTGTATTTGTACAAACTCATTACATACTGTAATTGCGTAACTTATTTTCATATTGTTGTATTATATAACTAATATACGAAAATTTAATGGATTTACCAAATATTATCGTATGTTTCTTTTGTATTCACTATCACTGCCAACTATCTGATTATCAGTTAGTTACGTTATTACCTTCATCATTACGTTTTCTTTTGGCCGCATCTTCTTCTAACTTTCTTCGTTTCTCTCTCGTATCAACCTTATCAAAGTTACCATAATCGTAATTTACTACTTGAATATCTTTAAGTTTTGGAAGGTCAAATGTTCTATATGCTGCCTTTAAAACAGGCTCAGATTTAATTTCTGATGTATAGAATACCTGAGAATTCTCATTTATTTGAATCTTTGCTAAATCTAATTTTTTAACTTTAGATGATGTGGATATTACTTCATCATTTAATCTTCCCATGTCCAAAATATCAGTTAAAGATACATTATCCATAGATATTCCATGTAGTTTAGCTTTTGAATCTGCTACTCTTGGCCATTTAGGTTGTAATACAAATACCATATACCTTTTTATATCTCCGTTTTTGGTTTTGTATCTAAACTTAATCATCTGTCCTCTTTCTATCTTACTCCTAAGCACAGGAGTGGAATCTGATGTTTTTCTTAAATGTGCATTGTAATATCCTTTTTTGCCTGCCATTATTTAACTTTCTTTAATTTAGGTAAATTTATCTTAGGTTCAGTTTTGGATTTCTTCTTTAATTTAGGTAAATTTAACCCAACTGATACAGGAACTTCATCCGCTCCTTTTAGATAAGTATCTAATAACTTTTCCATTTTATCAAATGAGAAGTTATCTTTTGTGTATTGTCTATGTTTTCTAGATTTCTCCAAATAAGGTTTGTAGTTTTTAAATATATCTTTCATAGTTCCACCAGCTACAGAATAATCAATTGTAAACCATTTAGAATCCTCTAATAAGAATTTACTTGAGGCTGATTTATGTACATTATCCATCGTACCTGTAATACAAGATACATAATCAGGATTTAGGAAATCCATATGACCACTAAACGCTGATACTACCATTGGTTTACCACTAATAGTTGCCTCTAATAAAGGTCTACCAAATCCTTCACCTCTCGTAAATGAAACGTGAGCTTTTACCTTTGGGTGATTGTACAATGCGTTTATTTCCCAATCACTTAAATCTGAATGTAATAGATATACATTTGGTAATCTCCCACCTATTGATTTTTTATAATTAGTGATTAGTGTTCTGATTCTATCTCTATCAGGTAGTGAAGTACCACCACCACTTGTTTTTAAAATCAAAGCAGGTGGATTCTTTTTATCTTTGAATGCTTGTAAGAATGTCCAAATTAAACCACTTACATTTTTTCTATCTTGTTGGAAATCTCCATTTAACCAATGTCCTACAAATAAGAAACAAAATGATTCTTTAATATCTTTAAGAGCTTTATCAACTCTTTCTTCAGATGGTGCTTTATTATCATATACTTCTAAATCAACACCTTCAAATAAAACTTCAATATCAGTTTCTAATTGTAATTTACCAACCAACTTCCCACTATTCTCTTCTTTCTTATCAAATACAGTATTAGTAGAAACTCCTTTTGTAAAGTTAGAAGATACCAATACTTTATCCATTCTATTCATACCCTCTAAACATTCAGCAGGCATTACAGTTGTTTCAACGCCAGCGGTTACACCAATATTGTATTTACCTACAGGATGAAATTCGTTTGGAACGGTTATCTGAATCCAAACATCAGGTTTAGGTTCACCCTCTGATTTCGGAATATATACCTTTTCTAATAAATCATCATCTTCACCTTTTGTCAATGCATCCATTGGACAATTACCCCATCTCTGAGATAATATCTTTACTTCCCAATCAGGTCTTACTGATATCAGAGCTCTTACGAAATCTCTACTTCTTGAACCATACCCACTCCTCGTAGATATTGGACAACTAATTACACATACTTTTTTTATATTTTCCATAACACTATATCTTTTTTAGGTGAATAATTTTTTAATGTGGTGTCTATTGCTTCAATGAATCTCTCACCCATTAGTTTTGAGGTCATACCAGCTTCTTTTGATTTCATCCACTCAGAACCTTCCATCCCACACTCAACTCTTCTATCTTCGTTAGTATCATACCACTGTCTAAGTGCTTTTGCAACATCTTCATAAGAACATCTGTCATCAAAAATGTATGGAGTTGGTGGTGAACCTTGTAATGAACGGTTAGTTGGCCATACAGGAATAACCCAACTACCCCAACTTAAATTTTCTGGTAATTTTTTTCTATTATGTAATGAACCTAATTCAACATAATCATCTGCGGTAATATATTTACCATCAATGGTAAAGTTACATTGGTCTTGTAAACCACCTGTAACATTAACAATGATTGGTGTTCCTGCATTAACAGATTCACAACTTGCCAGTCCAAATCCTTCATTAGATGCGATGTTAAGATTAACATCACACATATTATATAATATATTCAAATCATCAGTACTGAATGTAGAGTGTGTAAATTGTACATCATAATCAGGACAAATGTTTTCAATAACCTGTACCAAATCAGTTCCATTTGAATCTATTGGTTGTGTATGTAACATCAATAAACAATTATCTGATTGTTCTTTTGGTAATCCATCACAAAACTCTTTATATGCGAGTATAACATCACCTGGACTTTTTCGTCTGATATTACGATTGTTCCATAATGCTATGAAATCTTTATTCTTTGGAACGTTTAATTTAGTTCTCATATCTAAGATGGCATCTTCACCTTCTTTTAGATGTTTGATTGGTTTGAATTTTTCAGATGTACCATGTGGAACATATTTCATTTGCCAATCTTTATAATCCATACCATATTTTTTCATAACCCTACGATTAATACCGTATGTTTGTTTTGAGATACTCATAAGTAAATCACAACTTCCATAGAACGGAGCGTTCCACATTGGGTCTGGTAAATCGTCCCATATGTTTAGATACATAATTGGAACGTGTTTACGGATTTCATCTTCCATATTATACAACCATCCCCAAAAACGTGGGTCTGTAAAATGTAATATGGCATCAACAGGTTCGTTAATTAAAATGTTTCTAATTAATTCAGGATTACCATAACCACTTTGAGGAATAATTCTAACAGAAGCTTCTTCCAGTCCCGCCTCTTTTCTTACATCATCAGATACATCGAAGAACTTCCCTTCATCAGGATGTTTCACTGCTGCTCCAACTTGTAACCAATTGTATTTATGTGCTGTATGGAGAACCATCTCCTTAGACATAGTAGCGATACCACTATGTAATCTTAAATCATCTGATAACAGAAGTATAAGAGGTTTCTTATTTTCTTTACTCATAACTTATTTCTTTTGTAATAAATATAATAATTAATTTATATAATTGACTTTTTTACTAAATCTTTCTAACATCTTTTCAAAGTGTTTTTGTTCTGATGGTTTTATACCACCAAAGTAAAAAAACTTATCTGCGTGTTTCACAACACAATCATACTGATGTAACGTTTGAGTTGGGTGATATGGTTTAGAATAATACTCATCACTCATTCCACTATATAAGTTTCTAACTGTATGAGCTGGATTGTATTCTGTATATCTAAATCCAAATTCTAATGCGTACTTTCTTATATATCGTTCCCCACCACTTTTGTTACCTCTTGTTATAATATTAACATCAGTTCCTAATTTTTCCTTTATTGTGTACAGAAACTCTCTTAACTTTCTAACGTTCTCATACTTCGGTGAGCTCAGTATTGCTACGTTCATCTTTTTGTTGTTTTTTAAGTTGTTTTTGTACCCGTTTCCAATATCTTTTTGTAAGACTTTTCTTAAACCAGTTCGGACCACCATTCCAAGCTCGTGCGATTTCTTCATAATTACTATTTTTGTTGTGATATCCATTCACAATGTGAAACATTTCAATTGATTTCTCTCTACTCCATCTATCCTCTAATGTATATTCTAAATCAGATTTCTGAATCTTTAATATACGATTTACTTCTCTAACCATTATAGGTCTGATTTGTAAACATCCTACTGCTTCTTCTTTTTTACAATAAGCAGAATCATTACCTACACTTTCAACCATAATCATCGCTTGAATCAATGGTTCAACATCTAAGGTGTATGTTGGTTTTACGAATGTGGGTTCAACTACTTTCACCTCAATCTTAATTGGTTCTATTGTTTCAACTTCGATTAGATGCGGCTGTGTACCACCCAATCCTAACGAAACAGGTAGTAATAATAACATTAACTTTCTCATACTTTATGTCTATTTTCTTTGGGACAACTATCAAAATCATTTTTGAACGGACACCACTTACAATTCTTATTGTTCTTACCAGCCATAGCAGGATACTCTGATTCGGTTCTATATGAACCATCTTCATTGAATGAGTTTCTAACGAAATCTTCGAAACTCTTAGTAATCTTATTTAAGGTAGGTTTACCACTAGCAGGTTCGAATGTTTGTACTCTCTTCTGAGCGAACATCATACCTTCCATC
>MDSX01079085.1_pt1 | contig 25307 bp, 26 predicted proteins | sample 811141 | NCBI WGS metagenome assembly MDSX01 (sample SAMN05326642, study PRJNA326480) | marine metagenome | isolation source: seawater | place: Atlantic Ocean: South East | collected 2010
ATCATGGGTGCCAATGGGCTTTTTGATGAGTAAATTTTCAAAACATCCATTATTATCAAGTACCATTCCAGTTGAACACTATATATATACGGATGGTCTAGCTACTATTTCAATATTTGTTGAAAAAATAAATAATGAAAATAAACGTAAAGTTCTACCAAAGACAAGCAGTTTTGGTGGTATCAATACATATACAAAACAAACTGACGGGTATCAAATAACAGCCGTGGGAGAAGTGCCAAAAACAACCGTAAAGTTAATAGTAAATTCAGTTAAAGCGAAACCTTAGCTATCAAAGGAATATAAAAATGCATAAAAAATTATTTAACTCTTTTTTAATTATCACACTCTGTTTTAGCTCAATTAATTTATTTGCGAATGCACTTCCAAATTTTAAACCGCTTGTTGAAAAAAATTCTGCTGCCGTTGTTAACATTAGTACAACTATCAAATCATCAGGCGGAATTTCACCAGGCTTAAATATGCCAGATATTCCTGAGAATAGCCCATTTTATGAGTTTTTTAAGAAATATTTTGGTGATGTACCGCCAGGTCATGGTCCATCTCAAGAGCGTTCATCACTAGGATCTGGATTTATAATTTCTAAAGATGGGTACGTTATTACGAATCATCATGTTGTAAAAGATGCTGATGAAATTATTGTAAGACTCAATGATAGAAGTGAATTTGTCGCAGAATTAGTTGGTTCTGATGCCAGAAGTGATATTGCTGTACTAAAACTTGATGGAAAAAATTTACCACATCTTAAGTTTGGAGACTCTGATAAAGTAACTGTTGGTGAATGGGTATTGGCTATTGGTTCTCCTTTTGGTTTTGATTATTCTGTCACAGCTGGAATTATAAGTGCTATTGGTCGTAGCCTACCAAATGAAAATTATGTTCCTTTTATACAGACTGACGTTGCTATTAATCCAGGTAATTCAGGTGGGCCTTTATTTAATCTTGATGGCGAAGTTATTGGCGTAAATTCACAAATATATAGTAGAACTGGTGGATTCATGGGACTATCGTTTGCGGTTCCTGTTAATGTTGTTGAGAATGTCTATCTACAATTAAAAGACAAAGGCCGTGTTTCAAGGGGATGGTTAGGTGTATTGATTCAGGATGTAACACGTGAATTGGCAGAATCATTTGATATGGATCACCCACATGGCGCGTTAATTGCAAAAGTTATTCCTGATGGTCCAGCCGAACAAGGCGGTATTGAAGTTGGAGATATAATTGTCAAATTCAATGGAAAGAAAGTTACATTTTCATCTGATCTTCCACCATTAGTTGGCAGTACCTCCATAGGCAGCACTGTTCGGGTTGACATAATAAGGCGGTCGAAATCGAAAACAATTGAAGTAGAAATACTTGAATTACCTACAGACAATGAAGTGGCTGCAAAAAATTCAGGTGAAAAATCTAAACTACTGAAAAATCCATTAAATATTGTTGCGAAGGATTTAACTGATAAACAGAAACAAGATATCGATATATATGATCATGGCATCATAGTCGAGCAAATATCTGTTGGTCCAGCACAAAAATCGGGTATTCGAAGAGGTGACATTATTCTTCTTTTGGATAATATCAAAGTAAAAAATATAGAGCATTTTAATAAGCTAGTTAAAGAGTTACCCAAAGATCGATCAATATCTGTGTTAATTCAAAGAAGAGATGGCCCGGTTTTTCTAGCAATGAAATTAGAATAACTAAGTATCCTAAAAAAATACTTTTTTCTATATAAGTCCAAATATATCGCTTTCGTTGCTTTTTAACTTTTATTTCATTTATAGCAAGGCGAATATCGTATAGAATCGCGCCATTTGATGAATTCTATCATGGGTAAAACTATCTAATGCCATCGCTAAAATATATAAGAAATTTTTCAATTATTGCTCATATTGATCATGGTAAATCCACTTTAGCTGATCGTTTTATTCAAATGTGTGGAGCTCTAAGCGATCGTGAAATGGAAGAACAAGTCCTTGATTCAATGGATATTGAAAAAGAGCGCGGTATAACAATAAAATCTCAAAGTGTGACCCTATATTATGAGAAAAATCCAAAAGAAATATATCAATTAAATATAATTGATACTCCAGGGCACGTCGATTTTAGTTACGAAGTGTCGCGCTCATTAGCTGCATGTGAGGGAGCATTACTCGTGGTTGATGCGTCTCAGGGAGTAGAGGCACAAAGTGTTGCCAATTCCATCACTGCAATTGATAACAACCTTAAAGTATTACCAGTGCTTAATAAAGTAGATTTACCATCTGCAGACCCTGAAAGAGTTCAATCTGAGATTGAAGAAATTATTGGTATTAGTGCAGAAAACATATTAGAGGTTAGTGCAAAATCGGGTGTAGGTGTTGAAGAACTGCTTGAGCAATTAATTCAAGATATTCCCTCTCCTCAAGGTGAGAACGATGCACCATTAAAAGCATTAATTATTGATTCGTGGTTTGATAATTATCTTGGTGTTGTTTCTTTAGTAAGGATTGTTGATGGCGAGATAAAAGTTGGAGATAAAATAAGAGTGATGTCTTCATCAAGAGATTTTATTGTTGATCAATTAGGTATTTTTACTCCAAAACGAAACCCAAAAAAAATACTATCAACTGGTGAAGTTGGTTATGTAGTTGCTGGTATAAAAGAAATTGATGGCGCCCCAGTTGGAGATACATTGACATTGGCTAAAGCACCAGCAGATGAATCATTACCAGGTTTTCAAACAATAAAGCCAAGGGTATTTTCAGGACTATTCCCGATTGATTCTGCCGATTATGAGTCTTTCAGAGAGGCATTAGCAAAATTAAGACTTAATGATTCGGCATTACATTATGAGCCAGAAACATCGCAAGCACTGGGATTTGGATTTCGCTGTGGATTTCTAGGCATGCTGCATATGGAAATTATTCAGGAGCGTTTAGAAAGAGAGTATAATCTAGAATTGATTATAACATCTCCAACTGTAGTGTATGAAGTTCTTACAACAAGTAAAAAAATTATTACAGTAGATAATCCAGCAAAACTTCCTTTATCAAATACGATATCAGAAATTAGAGAACCAATTATTGTTGCTGACATTCTAGTGCCACAAACTTATCTTGGTAGCGTTATAACTCTATGTATAGAAAAAAGAGGAGTACAAAAAAAAATACACTATATAGGAAGCCAGGTCTCTCTGACATTTGAAATGCCAATGAGTGAGGTTGTATTAGACTTTTTTGATAGATTGAAATCTGTTAGTAGGGGATTTGCATCATTTGATTATACATTTTTAAAATATCAGGAAGCTGATTTAGTTAAATTAGAAATATTAATTAATAATGAATATGTAGATGCTTTGTCATTTATTGTCCATAAAGATTTTTCACAATCAAAGGGCAGAGAGCTGACTGAAAAAATTAAGGAATTCATACCTCGACAAATGTATGATGTTGCAATACAAGCAGCTATTGGCTCTAAAATTCTTTCTAGACAAACAGTGAAGGCGATGAGAAAAAATGTTACTGCTAAATGTTATGGTGGAGATATAACACGAAAACGAAAACTTTTAGAAAAACAGAAAGAAGGAAAGAAAAGAATGAAGCAATTTGGAACCGTGGAAATACCGCAGGCTGCATTTATGGCAATTTTACACGTAGGGAAGAATAAATGAGTTTTGATTTTGAATTATTATTAGTACTCTTAACTATTTTTACTGGCTTAATTGCATTAGCGAGTTATTTTATTTTAAATTTCAAATATACAATTAAAAGTAAAATAATTAGTTTAATAATAGAGCAGTCAAAATCACTTTTTCCAATTTTTTTTATTGTTCTCATTTTACGTTCTTTTATTTTTGAGCCATTTAGAATTCCATCTGCATCAATGATGCCAACACTACTAATTGGCGATTTCATACTAGTGAACAAATACGACTATGGATTACGATTGCCTGTTACTCATGAGAAATTTTTCAAAAATAATTTACCTGAAAGAGGGGATATAGTTGTATTTAGGTACCCTGAAAATCCAAAAATTCCCTATATAAAGAGGATTATAGGATTGCCAGGTGATAAAATTGCTTATTATAATAAAACCATATATATAAACGATGAAGTGGTTGAGCAAGTAACAATTGGCTCATATCCAGCCTATGGCGCAGGATTGCCAATGAGGGGCTCTATATTGGTTTTAGAGAAATTAGGAGAAGTAGGGAATAATATTTTAATTGATCCAGAACGTGATTCACTTGAATTTGTAACAAAAATTCCTGATTCACATTATTTTGTACTCGGAGATAATAGAGATAACAGCAAGGATAGTCGTTATTGGGGCTTTGTCCCAGAAGAAAATTTGGTTGGAAAAGCTTTTATAATTTGGATGAATTGGGACGGGGAAAGTAAAAATATTATTAATTACAAAAGAATTGGAAAATCTATAAAGTGAGATTAGCTATGAATAGTAAATTAAACAATCAAGAAGGTATGGGTGTTTTAGGTATTTTAATTATTTTTATAATGCTGGGAGCTTTTTTTCTGTTTGGGCTCAGAGCATTTCCATTATATACCGAATATTTCTCAGTCAAACAAGCAATGAGTAGCGTTGCAGCTGCGAAGTATGAAAATAGAAATAGTATTATTAAAGTACGAAGTCTAATGGAAAAGAATTTACTTATAAACAATGTCTATAGTTTTGGAGATTCTAAAGTTAGAAAAGAGAGAATTAAGGTTAAAAAAGAAGGTTCAAAGAGGTTCCTGACAGTAAAATATTCAATAAGTGAGCATCTATTCGATAAATTAGATTTAACACTTCGAGTGGACGAATCAATTGAATTAACAGGAAAGTGAATAAAATAACTACTTTCTCTACTTACAGTTTTTCTAATAAACGTCTACTAGATACTGCTCTTACCCATCGAAGTGCTGGTAACGACAATAATGAGCGTCTTGAGTATTTAGGGGATGCAATACTTGGCTTTTTAATTGCTGAATATTTATATCTGAATTTCCCTGATGCAGCTGAAGGTGAATTAACTAGACTAAGAGCTACGCTTGTTAAAAAAGAGAAATTAGCTGAAATTGCAAGAGAACTTTCTCTTGAAAAACAATTAAAACTTGGAACTGGCGAATTAAAAAGTGGCGGTTGGCGACGTGATTCAATATTAGCTAATACATTGGAATCAATCATTGGCGCAGTTTATCTTGATTCTAATATAAATGAGTGTCGTTCAATAATTAGTGCTATATATAGTGAGCATTTAAAACACATTGACCCAAAAAATATAAGAAAAGACCCAAAATCGCATCTTCAAGAATTTTTACAATCAAGAAAAAAACCAACACCTGTATATGAATTAGTAAATGAAAAAGGGTCATCACACAGTCCCGAGTTTACTATTTCCTGCAAAATTGACTTGCTTGATGATCCAGTCATTGCAACCGGAAATAGCAAGCGAAAGGCAGAACAGGAGGTTGCTGCAAAAATTCTCAAACTACTCAATGTTGCTGAATAAATATGACCGAATATAGAGCAGGACATGTAAGCATTATTGGCAAGCCAAATGTAGGTAAATCAACGCTACTAAATCAGTTAATTGATCAAAAGATAAGTATTGTTAGTAGAAAACCACAGACAACTCGTTTTAATATAAATGGAATTAAGAATAGCACTCACTATCAAATTATATATGTAGATACTCCAGGTTTGCAGCTTAACCCAAAGTACTCACTTAATCGTTATATGAATAAAGAAGTAACTAATTCTCTTGTTTATGTCGATGTAATTTTGTTTGTGGTTGAGGCACTGAATTGGAACAAGTTCGATGAAAATGTTTTAAAAATATTAAATAATGTCAAAGATAAAAAAATATTCTTAGTAATAAATAAAATCGATAAATTAAAAAACAAGGATGATCTTTTGGGGAATATTAATGATATATCTAATCAAATTGGTTTCGAAGAAATTATTCCAATATCTGCACTAAGAAGAAAGAATATTGAAAAACTGGAATCGCTTGTAGGAAAAAACTTACCTGCATCAGAACCTTTTTATCCTAGAGAACAGATTACAGATCGCAACGAACGTTTTTTTGCTGCAGAATTTGTTAGAGAAAAATTAATTGAGAGACTAAATAAAGAAGTTCCGCATCAACTGTCAGTAACAATTGATGACTTTAAGGATTCTAAAAATATTATCCATATCAATGCTTGTATTTGGGTTGAAAAACAAGGTCAAAAAAATATTGTAATTGGTAAAGATGGAAAGGTATTAAAAGAGATTGGAATAAACGCAAGAAAAGAATTAGAAAATTTATATGATAAAAAGGTAAATCTTAAAACATGGGTTAAAATTAAGAGCAAATGGTTTGATTCAAAAACAATACTTAAAGAATTTGGTTATTCTTAAAAATGAGAATAGAACATACACCATGTTATATCTTACATCGGAGAAATTATAGTGAAACTAGTTTAATTTTAGAGGTTCTATCTCGTAATTATGGACGTGTCAATTTAATTGCTAAGGGTATTAAAAAAAATAAGAAATATAAGAGTACAAATTTTGATCTTTATCAAAAATATAATATTTCATGGATTAGTAAAACTGAATTAGGAATATTAGTAGAGATTGAAAATAGCGATAAAGTGAATAAAGTTCCATCAGAAAAGGCTATGATTGGGTTTTATATAAACGAAATGATTTTGACACTATTACATAAACATGAGCCGTATTTAGAATTATTCGATTTATATGAATACACACTTAAAAAGCTATTCAGCAATCAAAATGAAAAAATAATTTTACGTTATTTTGAAAAGAATTTATTGCAATTACTTGGTTATGGTATTGCATTAGATTATGATACTAAAACAGGGAATTCAATTTTAGCTGAAAAAAAATATTATTATAAAATCGACTCTGGTCCTACTTCTGATCTTTCTATAAGTGGAGATGGGATGAAAATATCAGGTAAAACATTGTTGCAACTTGAAGATGAGTCTCTTTCAGAAATTGAAAATATTATTGAAGCTAAAAATTTATTAAGTATGATTCTTAAAAAATATTTAAACAAACCTCTAGAAAGTAAGAAACTTTATAGATCGTACGCACAAATCAAAAGTCAATCAAAATAAGAAATTATAAATATGTTACTTGGTGTAAATATCGACCATATTGCAACTCTGCGTCAAGCTAGAGGTACAAAGTATCCAGATCCAATTAATGCTGCTTTAATAACCGAACGTGCTGGCGCTGATTCAATTACAGTACATTTAAGAGAAGATCGAAGGCATATTCAGGATCGTGATGTTCTCAGATTGAAGGAAATGCTGAAAATTCCATTAAATTTGGAAATGGCAATAACCGATGAAATGATAACTTTTGCTGAGTTAGTCAAACCTAAATTCTGTTGTTTTGTTCCAGAAAAAAGATTGGAATTAACCACAGAAGGAGGGTTAGATGTAATATCGCAAAAGTCCAAAATAAAAGAATCATGCGATAGACTAAGGGCAATGAAAATAAGAGTTTCATTGTTTGTCGATCCAGATGAAGAGCAAATTACAGCAGCATCAGAAACAGGAGCACCATATATAGAAATCCATACAGGAAAGTATGCAGATTCTAATAATGATAAAGCTCAAGAAAAAGAATTAGAAAATATAATAAAATCAACAAAATTTGCTTCATCGTTAGGGCTAAAGGTAAATGCTGGGCATGGTTTAAATTATGATAATGTAAGAAAAATTGCAGCTATAGCAGAAATAAAAGAATTAAATATTGGTCACAGTATTATATCTCATGCAGTTGTAGCTGGATTGTCATCTGCTGTTAGTGAAATGAAGCAACTAGTCGACAATCAAAGAAATTAAAATTTCCAATCACTAATATATAAAAAATTAATAGCATCCAATGCCAAAAATATCTAATCAAACAGATAATAGAAGAACTTTTGCAATTATCTCACATCCCGATGCAGGTAAAACAACTGTAACTGAACAATTATTATTATTTGGCGGTGCAATTCAAATGGCTGGTACAGTTAAGGCTAGAAAATCTTCAAGACATGCAACATCAGATTGGATGAAAATGGAAAAAGAAAGAGGAATTTCAGTTACAAGTTCTGTTATGCAATTTGAATATAATGAAAGGTTTATTAATTTATTGGATACACCTGGGCATGCAGATTTCTCAGAAGATACATATCGAACACTAACTGCGGTTGATTCTGCATTAATGGTTATTGATGTTGCTAAAGGGGTTGAAGAAAGAACCCTAAAATTAATGGAAGTATGTAGATTACGTAATACACCAATAATTACCTTTATAAATAAATTAGATCGAGAAGGTAAAGAGCCAATAGATTTATTTGATGAAATAGAAACTGAGTTGAAAATTAAGTGCGTACCTATTACTTGGCCTATAGGTATGGGAAAAAGACTTATTGGTATTTATCATTTAATTGACAATTCAATTCGAATATATAACAAGGATGATAAATTAGATCATTCTAAATGCATAAAAGACATAGCAAGTGATGAAGCAAAAAATCTTTTAAAAGATAATTATGTGCCAATTATTGAAGAAATAGAACTCATCAGAGGTGTTTATGAAAAATTCAATAAGGAAAAATATTTAGCAGGATCTCAAACCCCAGTTTTTTTTGGAACTGCACTTCATAATTTCGGAATTTTAGAGTTTTTAAATTGTTTAACTGATTATGCACCATCACCACAACCAAGAGTTACCAAAGAAAGAAAAATTGAACCCAATGAGAACTCATTAAGTGGTTTTATATTTAAAATACAAGCGAATATGGACCCAGCACATCGAGATAGAGTTGCTTTTTTAAGAATATGTTCTGGTAAATATACAAAAGGTATGAAAATAAGACATGTAAGGCTTCAAAGAGATCTTCAAATATCGAATGCATTAACATTTATGGCTGGAAATAGAGAGCAGGCAGATGAGGCATGGGCAGGCGATGTAATTGGTTTGCATAATCATGGAACAATACAGGTTGGAGACACATTTACACAAGGCGAAAAACTTACATTTTCAGGTATACCTTATTTTGCTCCTGAACTTTTTAAAATTGTAAGGCTTAAGGATCCGCTTAAATTTAAGGCCCTACAAAAAGGCTTAATACAATTAGGAGAGGAGGGGGCCACTCAAGTTTTTAAACCTCTAATTAGCAATGATTTAATTTTAGGAGCAATTGGGGTTTTACAATTTGATGTAGTAGCGTGGCGGTTAAAAGAGGAATATGGTGTTGATTGCACGTATGAGAATACATCTATATCCACAGTAAGATGGGTTAATTGCGAGGATGAGAAAGTATTAGAGGAATTCAAAAAGAAAAATAGTACAAATCTAGCATTGGATGGAGGTGAGTATTTAGCTTATATGGCACCATCTGTTGTTAATCTTAATCTAGCAATCGAAAGGTGGCCAGATATTGTGTTTAATAAAACAAGAGAGCATTAAAATATTTCATTAATTAATATTATTGGTATCCATTTGTTCCTGTTTATTCTTAATATTATTTCTTTCTGCCTCAGCTGAACTTTTATTTTGGTCTGATTTAACTTCAACTTCAGTAGAAGATTGATTATTTTTATCAGTTGGGTACCTTTTATTTGGCGTATTATTTTTTGAATAATTTTTATTTTTCTTATTGTACGAGTTATTTCTATTGTTTCTTTTTGATTTATTTTTATTATATGAATTTTTTGCCTTATAATTCTTATTATAATTTTTACCACGATATCTATTTGGCCTATGCCTTCTTGGACTTTTTTGGTTACTTTCAAATAAGTTTTGAAAAAAACTAATAATTGCTTTGAATATACCACTTTTATTTTTTGGTTTTGGAGCTTTTCTAGCGGGTATAATTTGACTAACTACTGGTTTTTCAATTGAACTATTTTTATTGAATTGAAAATTATTTACATGATGTTCTTCTTCTCTTTTTAACTGGTAGCTTGCCTTGTTAGAGTTACTTGATGTTAAATCAGACTCCTTAAATCTTTCTATTGAATATTGAGGTGTAACTAATTTTGAATCTGGCACAATTATTATTTCTACTTCAAGTCGTTTTTGTATTTCTGAGATTATAGATCGCTTTTCATTTAGCAAAAACGCAGTAGTATCAACCGGAGTATGAATAATTAGTTTTTTTGTCATATCTTTCATAGCTTCTTCTTCAATAATTCTTAATATTGAAAGAGATAATGATTTAACGTTCCTTATAGTTCCTTGCCCATCGCAACGAGGGCATGTGGAATGATTAGAGTCATCAAGAGAAGGCCTTAATCTTTGGCGGGACATTTCGAATAATCCAAAACGGGATATTTTACCTAGTTGTACTCTAGCTCTATCTGCATGTAGATTTTCACGTATTGCATTTTCCACTTTTCTTTTATTGCTTAAATTAAGCATATCAATGAAATCTATTACGATAAGACCTCCAATATCTCTGAGTCTCATTTGTCTTGATATTTCCTCTGCTGCTTCAAGATTAGTATTAAGAGCAGTATCTTCAATATCGCTTCCTCTCGTAGATTTTGCAGAATTTATATCTATCGAAATTAATGCTTCAGTATGATCAATAATTAATGCGCCCCCAGAAGGCAGGTGAACCTCTCTTGAGAATGCCGATTCGATTTGATTTTCTATTTGATATCTTGTGAATAAAGGATCATTTTCTTTATATAATTGAAGTTTATTTAAATTATGTGGCATTACCTGACTCATAAATTCATGACATCTTTTATGAACCTCAGGATCATCTATCCATATTTCTTCGACATCGCTTCTAAGATAGTCTCGAATTGCCCTAATGATTACATCGCTTTCTTGATAAATTAAGAAGGGTGGGTTTTGTTTTTTTGATGCTTCTTTAATTGCTTCCCAAAGTTGAGTCAAATAATCGAGATCCCATTGAATTTCTTCTCGAGATTTACCAACACCAGCGGTTCTTAATATTAACCCCATATTAGCGGGTATTTTGAGCTCGTTCATAATATCACGCGCTTCGATACGCTCATCACCCTCTATCTGCCTAGACACACCACCTACGCGTGGATTATTAGGCATTGCTACAAGGTATCTACCGGCAAGACTGATATAAGTTGTTAGTGCGGCGCCTTTATTTCCGCGCTCTTCTTTTTCGACTTGTACTATTAACTCTTGACCTTCTTCAAGGACATCCTTTATGGATAGTCGCGGACTATCCTTATCATTTTGTTGATTTGTTTTGAATAATTTACGAGAAACTTCTTTAAAAGGCAGGAATCCATGGCGTTCTACACCATAATCTAAAAAAGCGGCTTCTAAGCTAGGTTCAATTCTTGCTATTCTTGCTTTGTAAATGTTCGACTTTTTTTGCTTGTGTGATGTTGATTCGATGTCTAGGTCATATAGCCTTTGTCCATCAACCAACGCGACACGCACCTCTTCCGGCTGAGATGCGTTTATCAGCATACGTTTCATTGTCTTATAATCCTTATATTTTTGCTCAGACTCTCAGCGTGCTAATCTATCTATTAGATAGTCAACGCAGCTTCATTAAATGAGCATAAATATTATATTTTATTTATGTCTGCTATAGACTTAATCACTATAGCAGTTAATGTTTTTAATCTAATTCAAGTAAAATGTTTCTTTCTGTTTATTTTCTTTAAATTCTTATTGTTTAGTGATTTGTAATTAATTTATTTGCTCTTAAAACCAGCAAAGTCCTTTTAATTAAACTGGGCCTATAATTCTTGTATAATTTTTTATCAAGTAAGAACCGGATAAAACCGCACTCTTTTGGTGCAAATAATTACGATGGTTTCATTATATATTAATGTCTATATATGCCCCTGTGACTAATATAACAATGTTATGTTAAGGCAGCAATAAAGATAGCATGAGATGAAAGAGCAAATTAAAAAAAAAATTAATACAAAACAGATAGTTATATCGGATAATTATGTTGGGCAACGAATTGATAATTTTCTAATTCGTTATTTTGGGGGTATTCCCAATTCTCGCATATATCAAATGCTAAGAAAGGGAGAAGTTAGAGTAAATAGTGGGCGAATTAAGCAAACCTACAGACTAGCTTTAGATGATGTTGTTAGAATCCCGCCTGTCTATATAGACGATAAATTTAAACCAAAGCCAGCCAAAAGCCTTCAAAAAAAACTACAAAATTCTATCCTCTATGAGGATGAGCTCTCCATTGTTATTAATAAACCTGCGGGAATCGTTGTTCATAGTGGGAGTGGCCAATTAAATGGTGTTATAGAAGCATTAAGAGCAACCGGGATCTATCCAAAAATAGAACTTGTACATCGACTAGATAAGGATACGTCTGGATGTTTAATTTTAGCTAAAGATATACCAGCATTAAGATTATTACAAAAAACACTTAATGATATAAGTAGCAAAAAGAGATATTTAGCATTATTAAGTGGAAAATTAAATCAAAATCAATTAATTGTTGATAGTCCACTTCAAAAAAATACTATTTCCTCAGGCGAGAGAATTGTTAAAGTTGATGTAAATGGAAAAACAGCAAAAACTGTTTTTTTTCGTAAAGATTTATTCGATAATGCAACGTTGGCTGAAGTTGAAATTTATACAGGCCGTACTCATCAGATTAGGGTTCATGGTGCTTCAGTTGGACACTTTGTTTTAGGAGATAGAAAATACGGAGATAAACTTTTGAACCGCCAATTTAAAGAACGTGGTTTAAATAGAATGTTTCTACATGCTCAATCAGTAAGTTTTATATCTCCTTTGTCGAAAGAAAAAATTACGGTTAATTCACCGCTAGATGATGAGTTAAAAGATTTTTTAAAACAAATGAAAAAATAATGAATATTTTTAATAAAAAACAAAATATTGACTCAAATGAAGATAGTATAGCTACCGGAATTGCAAAGGAATTTCTAAAAGAGCAACGTCGCAGTAGAAGGTGGGGTATATTTTTTAAACTACTATTTTTTGCCTACATAACACTTTTTATTGTTTTTTACGGCTATGAGAACTTAAGCCCGAGTCATTTTTCAGATCAGAAGCATACAGCGCTTATTGAGATTGATGGAATAATCTCAACAGAGACAGAAGCAAATGCAGATTTTATTATATCTAGTTTAAAAAATGCTTTTGAAAATAATAATACGAATGGAATTATTCTTAGAATTAATAGCCCAGGCGGAAGTCCAGTGCAGGCTGGATATATAAACGATGAAATTAATCGCTTAAAGAAACTTAATCCGGACATTCCCGTGTATGCCGTTATTACTGATTTATGTGCATCCGGCGGTTATTACATTGCTGTAGCCGCAGATAAAATTTTTGCCAATAAAGCAAGCATAATTGGATCGATTGGTGTAATCATATCTGGCTTTGGTTTTGTCGATGCAATTGAAAAATTAGGAATAGAAAGACGCATATTACATAGCGGAGATCATAAAGCTTTAATGGATCCATTTAGCCCACTTGATTTTTATGAAGAGACACATATGCAAGAATTACTTGATGAAATACATCAACAATTCATTTCTATTGTTAAGAGTGGAAGAGGGGATGTGCTCGAAGATAATGAAGAAATTTTTTCTGGGCTTGTGTGGTCAGGTCAGCGGTCATTAGAATTAGGATTAATTGATGACCTTGCGAGTGTCAATGAAATTGCTCGAGATATTATTGGTACGGAATATATTATTAATTTTACCACCCGTGAAAATTACTTTGATAGATTTGCGAAACAGGTTGGAACTTCAATTTTTCAGTACATTAATCAGCCAGTTATTGGTGAATAGATCTACGGAATATCTATACCCTCATTTCTTAAGAGCTCTGCTAACTTAATTAAAGGTAGTCCGATCAATGAAGTTGGGTCATCCCCGTTCATTGATTTCAATAAGCTAATACCCATTTTTTCTGACTTAAAACTTCCAGCACAATCATATGGTTTTTCTTTTGATATATAACTTACGATTTCAGCAGATGTCAGTTTTCTAAATGTTACATCAAAACGAGTTATATTCTTTACTACTTTTTTAGTATTAGTATTAATTACACAAAGTCCTGTATAAAAAGATGCCACTTTATTATTCATAAAACTTAATTGTTCTATGGCATTTTCGTAATTAGCAGGCTTTCCAAGGATTTTTTTATCACATTCTAGTGCTTGATCAGAGCCAATTACTAAAGAATCTTTTTTGTTGTGCGCTGTATATTCAGCTTTTAATTCCGATAGTCTTTCGACGTAGGTTTCTATAGATTCACCTTGAAGGTGTTGTTCGTTAATTTCAGGAATAGATACAGTGAACTCGATATTAAGCCTATCCAGCAGCTCTTTTCTATAGCGTGAGGATGATGCAAGCACTATGTTGAGTGTTCTAGAGTTAATAATAAGGCCTCAATATTGGTCTATTTATCTCAATTTTAAAATAAATATCATATAATTCATAAATTTAAGCACAATTATCTTATAAAATTTTGACAGTTTGTGGGTGTATAGCTAAAATTCGCCGCCTAATGGTATCTGAGCAATTGCAAACTATCAGCCCCTTGCTCTTGGCCAAGAATAAAGAGCAGGTTGAAGGTTCTATTTGTCTTGATTCGCTGTCCCGACTTAAAGATATTTTGTCGGATACCACAGGTCAAGCTCAATATAGCTTTTCCTTTGAAATTGATGTAAATGACATATGTGTAATTAAGACGCGTATTGTTGCAAATGTTATATTGAAATGCCAAAGATGCTTAAAACCAATAAGTATTAATATAGAGAAAAACTCTATTCTTGGAATTTTTAGTAATTCTGATGAACTTGAGGCATTAGCTGATAATTATGAGCCATTACAATTAGATGAAGAGGTAGTTTCATTAGATATGCTGATCGAAGACGAATTATTATTGGCAATACCTATTGCTCCTCTACATAATGATGATGAATGTGAAAATTCATTATATTTAGCGAATAAAAATATTAAAGAAAGTCCGTTTTCGGTTTTAGAAAAATTAAAGATTGATTAAAACTAAGAATTTTCTGATTAAAGAAAATACAATATTGTAGGAGTAAGATAATCATGGCTGTTCAAAAATCAAAAAAAACACCATCAAGGCGCGGTATGCGCAGATCCCATGACGCCTTGTCATCAAGTTCGTTGTCATTGGATTCTACAACAGGCGAAGTGCATTTAAGACACAACATCAGCCCTGATGGTTATTATAAGGGTAAAAAAATTATCGAAACTAAACCAGAGCCTGAGTCTGAATCTGAAGAAGATTCAGAATAAGCATTCTGTTTACGTTAATAGAAATTCTTTGTTTTAATATTCTAAGAGCTGTTATATGTCATCAGATATAACAATAGCTGTAGATGCAATGGGTGGTGATTTTGGACCCTCTGAAATAATACCAGCCATCAAATATTCAGTAGAGAAACATGAGCAACTAAATATTATTTTAGTCGGCAAAGAAAATCTTATATTGGAGCAATTAAAAAAAAATAACATAAAAAATAATAATAGAATCAATATTTCTCATGCATCTGAAATAATTGGGATGGATGAATCTCCTTCGCAAGCATTGCGTAATAAAAAAGAATCTTCGATGAGAATTGCTATTGAGTTAGTAAGAGATGGTAATGCTAAAGCTTGTGTTAGTGCAGGCAATACTGGAGCACTAATGGCAACATCTAGATTTATTTTAAAGATGCTGCCTGGTATGGATAGACCTGCAATCTGCACTACCTTGCCAGGAAAAAAAGATGATACACATATACTTGACCTAGGTGCTAATGTTGATTCGAGTTCTGAGCAATTATTTCAATTTGCAATCATGGGTGCACAATTAACAAGTGCTGTTAAAAATAAGGATAATCCAACTATCGCATTACTTAATATTGGAGAAGAGGAAATTAAAGGTAATGATCGTGTTAAGCAGGCCGCTAAATTACTAGAAGAGAGTCATTTGAATTATGTTGGATATATTGAAGCCGATAAATTATATTCCGGTGATGTCGATGTAATTGTTTGCGATGGATTTGTCGGCAATGTAGCAATTAAGGCGAGTGAAGGTGTTGCTGATTTTTTACTTTATCATGTAAAAAAAGAATTTAAGAGTAATCTTTATTCAAAATTTGCAGCTCTTATTGCAATACCAGTACTAAAATCTTTGAGATATAAAATTGATCCAAAACAATATAATGGTGCATCATTACTTGGTTTACGTGGAATTGTGGTCAAAAGTCATGGTGGAGCTAAAAGAATATCATTTGCAAGAGCAATTGATGAAGCGATAATAGAAATTAAAAACAATATACCTGAAAAAATAAATAAAAAATTAGAACAACTAATTATTAATAGGTAAAAATAATTGATTTATTCGAAAATCACCGGAACCGGCTCATACTTGCCAGAGCAAATATTAACCAATGCAGATCTTGAAGAAATGGTTGATACTAGTGATGATTGGATACGTTCAAGAACAGGCATTGAGAAAAGACATGTAGCAAGAAATGATGAAACTACATGCGATCTTGCAGAGAAAGCATCCAGGACAGCAATGGAAGCAGCTAAAAAAAACAAGGATGATATAGATTTAATTATCGTTGCCACTACAACTCCTGATCTAATTTTCCCAAGTACGGCTTGCCTTTTACAACAAAGATTAGGTATTCGAGGGTGTCCCGCATTTGATATTCAGGCAGTATGTACAGGGTTTGTTTATGCGCTACATGTTGCCGATTTATTTATTAAAACTGGTAATTCAAAGTGCGCACTAATTGTTGGATCGGAAACAATGACGCGTATTGTTGATTGGAAAGATAGAAATACCTGTGTTTTATTCGGTGATGGTGCTGGTGCAGTTATTCTTGAAGAAAGTAAAAGACCAGGCATCTTATCAACACATATACATGCCGATGGCGCCTATCAAGAACTATTATCTGTGCCTGCCGGGATATCTTCAGACTATAATTTAGTTAAATCAGATAAAGCATTCATTAAGATGCAGGGGAACGAAGTCTTTAAGGTTGCTGTGAATACTCTGGGATCAATAGTCGATGAAACATTAAGATCTAATTCTATGAGTAGTAACGAAATTGATTGGCTGGTTCCCCACCAAGCAAATACTAGAATTATTTCAGCAATGGCAAAGAAGCTTGATATGCCGATGGACAGAGTTGTTGTTACAGTTGACAAACATGGTAATACTTCGGCAGCTTCGATTCCTTTAGCTCTAGATGTTGCAATTCAAGATGGAAGAATCAAGGAGAACGATACATTACTCCTTCCTGCATTTGGAGGCGGCTTTACTTGGGGATCAGTACTCTTAAAATATTAAGCAATTTCTATGAATAAAGACCCAAAGCTAGCTATTGTTTTTCCGGGACAAGGTTCCCAGATCATTGGCATGTTGGATAATCTGATTACTATAGATAAAAAAGCTAGAGAAATAGTTAATATTGCATCAGATGTCTTAGGGTATGATATTTTGAAAATAATCTCCGATGGCCCAAAAGAAAAACTTGATAGCACAGAAGTTACGCAGCCAGCTATTTTATTAACTTCATATGTAACATGGTTATTATGGAAACATGAATCTAATGCTATCCCCAGTGTTTTAGCTGGCCATAGTTTAGGTGAATATACGGCATTATTATGTGCAGATATAATCAGTTTTGAAGATGCGATAATGATAGTTTCGGAAAGAGGAAAATATATGCAGCAATCTGTGCCTGACAGTACTGGTGCAATGGCAGCTATCCTCGGTTTGGATGATAGTTTAATAGAACAACTTTGTAGTAATGCAGCCGAAGATGAAATTGTTTCAGCTGCTAATTATAATTCACCAGGACAGGTTGTTGTATCCGGACATAAAAATGCAGTAAATAGATTGATCAATTTGGCAAAAAATGCTGGCGCAAGGCGAGCAATATTATTACCCGTCAGCGTTCCTTCGCATTGCGCATTAATGAAAGATACTGCTAATAAATTTTCAAAATTACTAGATAAAATAACATTTAATAATGCTCAAATTCCAATTTTACAAAACGTAGATGCAAAACTAAAAACTAATGCTGCTGATATAAAGACAGCTCTTATTAAACAATTATATGAACCAGTTCGATGGGTTGATACAATAAATGAAATACATAGAATTGGTGTAACAAAAATTATAGAATGCGGTCCGAATAATGTGCTATCTGGGCTGATAAAAAGAATTGAAAAATCCTTTGAGTTATTTTCTATATCTGACAAACCATCTCTCGAAAAAACACTAATATAATTATCATGAACGACATATATAAGAATAAAGTTGTTTTAGTTACAGGTGCAAGCCGTGGAATTGGAGAGGCAATTGCAAATAAATTTGCCTTGTTGGGTGCGCACGTAATTGGTACTGGAACAACAACTGAATCTGCACAGAGGATTACCGATAAATTTGTGGATAAAAATCTTTCTGGCACAGGTCTTGTGCTAAATATATCTGAAAAAAAATCAGTTGAGACGTTCGCTAAAATTATTCAAGAAATGGATGCACCAAGTATTCTCATTAATAATGCAGGCGTTACAAGAGATAATTTACTGATGAGAATGAAAGATGATGAATGGGACGATGTTATTAATGCTAATTTAACAGGAATGTTTCGTATTACTAGATTGTGTCTCCGTCCAATGATGAAAGCAAAATATGGAAAAATTATAAACATAACATCGGTGGTTGGCCTTACTGGAAATCCGGGGCAGACAAACTACGCAGCTACCAAGGCTGGAATGATTGGTTTTACTCAATCTTTAGCCAAAGAGGTCGGCTCAAGGGGAATCACCGTGAATGCAGTAGCACCTGGTTTTATAAAGACAGATATGACTGATGGTCTTAGTGATGAAATCCATCAGGCAGTTCTTAAGCAAATAGTCCTAGAAAGACTCGGAGATCCTGATGAAATAGCCTCAGTTGTCGAATTTTTAGCCTCTCCACGGGCAGACTATATAACGGGTCAAACCATCAGTGTTAACGGTGGGATGTACATGGGTTAAATCTATAATTAAGATTAATTAATCAATATAAATAATTGAAATATATATATAATTTATTATTAAAATAATCTAAGTTGCAAGAAGATTTCTTTTCTCTAAACTTAGCATTCGCTAATTGGCTCAATAGCCGTAATGGAGGAATTACCGACATGAGTAGTGTTGAAGATCGTGTAAAAAAAATCGTCGTAGAACAGTTAGGAGTCAAGGAAGAAGAGGTCACAAGCGAGGCGTCATTTGTAGATGATCTGGGCGCTGATTCACTTGATACCGTTGAGTTAGTCATGGCGCTTGAAGAGGAGTTTAAAACAGAAATACCAGACGAAGAGGCCGAAAATATAAACACTGTAAATCAAGCAATTGAGTACATAAATACCCATTTAAAATAACGATAATATCAATAGAACAACAAAAAGGCCGCGTTATGAGATCATCAATACGCGGTTTTTTTATTTTTAATTGTTGGAGGTTGTAAAAAATAGTGAGTAAGAGACGTGTTGTGGTGACAGGATTGGGGATGATAACTCCAGTTGGAAATACGGTCGATGATACCTGGAAAAATATTCTAAATGGTAAAAGCGGTATTGCTCCTATCCAGCATTTTGATACATCTGATTTTAGTGTTCGTATCGGAGGCTCAATAAAGAACCTTGAATTAGATGAATATATTTCAAAAAAAGATCAAAGAAAAATGGATCCTTTTATTCATTATGGCCTAGTCGCGGGGATACAAGCCATTAAGGACTCGGAATTAGATATTAATCAGCTTGATAGAAATCGCATTGGTGTGGCAATTGGTTCAGGTATAGGCGGATTACCAGGGATTGAAAAAGGAACGGAATCATTATTATCAGGCGGACCAAGAAAAATCTCTCCTTTTTACGTCCCAAGCAATATTATTAATATGATTTCTGGTCATTTGTCTATTATGTATGGTTTGAAAGGCCCAAATTTTTCAATCGTAACTGCATGCACCACGGGGACACATAATATTGGTGATGCCGCAAGGCTTATTGAGTACGGTGATGCTGATATTATGATTACTGGCGGAGCAGAGATGGCAACATCAAAAACAGGATTAGCGGGGTTTGCCTCAGCACGGGCCTTATCAACAAGAAATGATGAGCCCGAATTAGCAAGTCGGCCGTGGGATATAGACAGAGATGGTTTTGTATTGAGTGATGGTGCTGGTGTAATGGTGTTAGAGGAACTTGAATCTGCTAGAAAAAGAGGCGCAAAAATCTATGCTGAATTAGTTGGCTATGGAATGAGTGCAGATGCATTCCATATGACTGCTCCATCAGAAAATGGCGAAGGTGCGGCATTGTGTATGAAAAATGCCCTTAAAAATAGCAATCTTAATAGGACCGACATTGATTATATTAATGCTCACGGCACATCAACCCCAGCTGGAGATATTGCAGAAACTGTTGCGATAAAGAGTGTGTTTGAAGATGACTCAAAAAAAATAGCAATCAGCTCAACAAAATCGATGATTGGTCATCTGCTGGGGGCAGCGGGTGGCGTTGAAGCGATATTCTCTGTGTTATCTATTCGAGATCAAGTTGCTCCGCCAACGATCAATCTAGTTAATCAAGATCCAGAATGTGATTTGGATTATATACCGCATGATGCAAGAGAGATGAAAATTACTACCGCACTATCAAATTCATTTGGATTTGGCGGAACTAACGGATCGCTTTTATTTAAAGCATTAGATTAAATTACTTGAAAGGCCATCAAAAATAAATGGCAGAAAAATATTTAGTTAACGGAATATCTTCAAATGAGATTTCTGCTCAGGACCGGGGATTGCACTACGGTGATGGGTTGTTTGAAACTATTGCTGTCGTGAATAAAAAGTTGTTATGTTGGGATGAACATATAAAAAGATTAGTGAAGGGCTGTGAAAAATTAAATATACCAACTCCCGATAAAAAAGTTCTAGAAAATGAAGCCCTCTCTCTCCTTGATGACAAAGAAAAAGCTGTAGTAAAAATTATCATTACACGAGGTACTGGTGGGCGTGGCTACAAAATTCCCGAAAACATAAAACCAGCAAGAATTGTTTTCATTTCATCATGGCCAGATCATGTAAATAAATATTCTAATACAGGCATCAATGTTAGAGTTTGTGAATATCGTTATGCTAAAAACTCAAGATTAGCTGGAATTAAACATTTAAATAGATTGGAGCAAATCATTGCTAGGTCTGAATGGAATGAGGAAGATATAACAGAGGGGCTCGTTTTAGATCATGATGAACATGTTATTGAAGGGACAATGAGTAATTTATTTTGTATTTCAGGAAATAAACTATACACCCCGGATTTAACTCATAGCGGAATAGATGGTGTAATTAGATCTAAAATAATAGATTTATCTAGAGAATTAAATTTTGAAATCGAAATAAAAAATATAACTCTCGAATTTTTATTAGATATGGATGAAGTTTTTATGTGTAATAGTATTATGGGTGTACGCCCTGTAAAAAAAATCGAGGATAAAAAATTCGACACACATAAAAAAACCGATACAATCATTAAAACTTTAGAAGAGCATGAGATTATACCTTTATAATGCAGCAGAAAAAAATAAAAACCTTTGCATTCTTATCACTTGTTTTTTTCATTATATTTTCATATTTTTATTCAGAATACAAAAGTTTCCTAAATCTGGAATTGAATATAAAAACCCCGATCTATTTTTCTATTGAGAAGGGCGATAATTTTGAAACACTCTCTAAAAAATTAAAATCCTACCACATACTTAATAATACTCATTACTTTAATTTTTATGGACGCATTACAGGCTATGCAAAAAAAATACAAGCAGGTGAGTATCTTATAAATCCAGGACTTCGTCCTGCAGAACTAATTCATATTTTTACATCGGGTAATGTTGCGCAACATTCAATTACGCTACTTGAAGGTTGGAATATAAAAAAAATGTTAAACGCTTTATCATCTAATAAGATTCTTAAAAAAAATCTAAAAAATTACAGATCAGAGTCATTATTAAATGAGCTTGGTATAGAGGAGGTAAACCCAGAAGGACTTTTTTTTCCAGATACTTACTACTTTACGAGGGGTACATCCGATATTGAATTACTTAAACGTGCACATCAACGTCTGATGGCGATTCTTCACGATGAGTGGCGGGATCGCACTCCTAATTTACCCTATGCAAATAAATACGAAGCACTCATTATGGCATCTATTATTGAAAAAGAGACCGCGGTTCCTCATGAAAGAGCAATGATAGCTGGTGTATTTGTGAGAAGGCTGGAAAATAAAATGAGACTTCAAACAGATCCTACGGTTATTTATGCAATGGGGGAAGAATACGATGGCAATATTAGAAAAAAAGATCTTCGCATTGATTCTCCCTACAACACATATCGCTATTTTGGATTGCCTCCAAGTCCAATTGCCTTGGTAGGTAGGGAGGCTATTCACGCTGCTTTACATCCAGAAGATGGAGATACATTTTATTTTGTTGCAAAAAAGGACGGAACCCATTACTTTTCAAAAACACTGGATGAGCATAATAGAGCTGTTCGAAAATATCAGTTAAGCGGAAAATAGTATGAAAAAAAATCTATTTATAACGTTAGAAGGAATAGAAGGTGCTGGAAAAAGTACCGTAATCGATTTTATTGAAAATTTTATCACTAGTTCAGGATATGACGTTGTAAAAACAAGAGAGCCTGGAGGGACAGCTATAGGTGAACAGATTCGAGAGATTTTATTAAATAAAAATAATGATAAATTAACTGATGATACTGAACTACTACTAATCTTTGCTGCAAGAGCGCAACATCTTAGCGAAATCATATTACCAAATCTAACATCCAATAAAATAGTTCTATGTGATCGTTTCATTGATGCTAGTTATGCCTATCAAGGTGCAGGTAGAGGGATCGAACAATCAAAAATAAATTTACTAGAAAATTGGGTAATGCCTGATATAAAACCAGATTTAACTTTTCTACTTGATCTAGATCCGAAAATAGCATTGGAAAGAACAAATAAAAGAAGTGATGCAGATCGCTTTGAAAGTGAAGATATTCATTTTTTTGAAAAAATACGTCAATATTATCTAGAGAGAGCTGAAAATGAGCCTGAACGTTTCAGAGTCATTAATTCGGAATTATCACTTGAAGATGTGCAAGAACAAATTAAAAATATATTAAAGGATATGGTGTGATCGAAATACTTCCTTGGCAACAAAAACAAATGAGGCAAATCTTTGAAATGTCCAAACAAGATCGTCTTCCTCATGCATTATTATTCTCAGGTCCAGATGGGATTGGATTGAAAGAATTTTCACTATTTTTTGCTGCAAGTAGATTATGCTTAACAAAAGGCAGTAATGACCCATGCGGACATTGTCAGAGTTGTGAGTTATTTAAAGGAAAATCAAATCCCGATATCAAGTTAATTGAACCTGATATAAAAACCGGAAATTTTCATGTTGATACAACACGAGATTTAGTCAATTACACTTCACTCAAAGCTTTTTTAAATAATGATATGAAAATTATTATAATTAATGAAGCTGATGTAATGAATCGATCTTCCGCTAACTCGTTATTAAAAATGCTTGAAGAGCCTTCATCACAATCGATGTTTATTTTGTTATCTCATCGGCCTTCGGAATTATTAGTTACCATAAGGAGTCGATGTCAAAAAATAAATTTTTATCCAACGTATAGCAACGAATCCATCGATTGGGTAGAAAAAAACTTCGATAATTCTAAGTTTTCAGCTGATTTGTTATTAAATCTTGCTGGGGGAGCACCGCTAAGAGTAGAAGCGCTTTTAGAAGAGGAATATTTGGAAAATCGTGCTCAGTATCTTAAAGACCTCGAACTGCTCAATAAGAAGAAGGCGAATCCTGTTAATATAGCTGCATGTTGGAATAAATTGGGTGCAAAGAGCTCAATTCATTGCTTGATGCAGCTTACGAATGATCTTGTTCGTCTAAAACTCAGCTCACAGGTAAAAAATATTACAAACACAGACCTCATCGACGACTTGCAAGGAATTTCAAATCGATTAGACTTATTAAAACTGATTAGAAGTTATGACTTTATATTATTGAAATATAAAGAATTGACTGGCCCAATGAATTATAACTCATTGGCTATTCTAGAAGAGATTGCATTGTTCTGGAAAAATTATAAAGACTCAATGGCTTGAATAAAGGTAAATTAGGAACATGGCAAACGACAATAATAAGGGGATATTATCACTTAACATCAAAGGCAAAAGCGCCTTGTATGTCTCATATATGCCTTTCGTTAAAAATGGAGGTATTTTCATCCCAAGTAAAATTTCAAAAGACTATACCTTAGGCGACGATATCTTTGTTTTACTTACCATTGATGGCAGCAAGGATAAAATACCAATAGCAGGGAAGGTGGCCTGGATAACACCGAAAGGTTCGCATGGCAATAAAACAGAAGGTATTGGTATCCAATTTAGTGAGTTAGATAAGGGGGCGACAAAAACAAAAATTGAAAAGATGTTAGCAGGAGCGCTCTCATCAGAACGACCCTCACACACACTGTAATAATTCCTAGAAATCACAAATATGCCCGGTTTAGTTGATTCACACTGCCATATACCGCTACTGAGCGATGAAATGGAGGTGGATTCGATCCTGAGTGAGGCAAAAAATAACGATATTATTCATATGTTATGCGTTGCTGTTGATCTGGAAGGCTCTCCCGAGATTATTGCTCTGGCAAAAGAGCATGATGAGGTCTCTGCTTCAGTAGGGGTGCACCCCAATACAAAACCCGAAAATGCCTTAACTATTGATGAAATCACCCATCTCGCAAATGATAGCAATGTGGTTGCAGTTGGTGAGACTGGTCTTGATTACTTCAGAAGCGAAGGGGATCTTGAGTGGCAGCGAGACCAATTCAGAACACATATTAATGCGGCGAAGGAATTGAAAAAGCCGCTTATCATCCACTCTCGTGAGGCTAAGAGTGATGTGATTCAGATTTTAAAAGAAGAGAAAGCAGATGAAGTAGGCGGTGTAATGCATTGTTTTGTAGATGATTTAGAGACAGCAAAGGCAGCAATTGATCTTGATTTTTTAATCTCGTTCTCGGGGATCGTGACCTTTAAGAATGCCAAGCCGTTGCAGGAGGTCGCACGACAAATACCCCTCAAAAATATGTTAATTGAAACAGATTCGCCCTATTTAGCCCCAACCCCACTACGAGGGAAGATAAACCAACCAGCCTATGTCAGGTACGTG
>MDSX01000969.1_pt1 | contig 25193 bp, 13 predicted proteins | sample 811141 | NCBI WGS metagenome assembly MDSX01 (sample SAMN05326642, study PRJNA326480) | marine metagenome | isolation source: seawater | place: Atlantic Ocean: South East | collected 2010
AAATTAATTAGAAGAAAAGGATGGGCAGAGAGCATTAACCATAAAATTCTTATCCTAAATAATATTTATGATCGAGTTGTAGACACAAATAAAATAGATGAAATGCATAAAAGATTAATTAATAGCAAATCTATCTACTTTGATAAAACAGAGCATGAAATATTTATGGAAAAAGATAAGTATAGAAAAATCATGTGGGAAGAAATTGATAGATTTTTACAAAATCAATAATAAATAATTTATCTAGGTTATTTTCTTTATTTAAATAATAATTTGACATATATCTTATTTGATATGGGCGCGTAGCTCAGCGGTAGAGCACTACGGTGACATCGTAGGGGTCGCTGGTTCAAACCCAGCCGCGCCCACCATAATTTAAAAAATAAAATGAAAAAATTAAAAGAATTATATAAAAAAAAATTATTCCAAGAGGTAATAGATTTATGTGAAACTGAAATTTCTACTAATCAAGACTCAATAAATTATTTAGAAATTATGGCTGACTCATATATTGCTTTGAAAAAAAATATTCAAGGTATTGAAATATACGAAAGTATAATGAAAGAAAATAAAGAAAATTTTGAAATTTTAAATAAATTAGGTATTGCATATAAAAACATAAATAATTTCAAAAAAGCTGAAAAAAATTTTCTAAAATCTTTAGAAATTAAACCAGATCAATGGTCAGTAATTTTTAATCTAGGCATTACCCATTTTCAAAATAATAACTTTAAAAAAGCTGGTTTATACCTAGAAAAAATCACTCAAATTAAACCTGATTTCATTTTAGGATATATTTTTTATGGAAAAACATTATTTAATTTAAAATCTTTTTCTAAAGCAGAGGAAATCTATAAAAAAGGTCTTGAATATGACAGTTATTCTGAAGATTTAAGAGTTGGATTATCTGATGTATATATTAAATTAGGTTATACAAAATTAGGTCGAGATTTATTATCCAAAACTCATGGGTATGTAAAATTAAACCTAGAAAAAAATTCTAATATAAACAAAGTGTTAAAATTTTCTGATTTTATAGGCGAATTTATGTTAAATGATATAAATCTTTGTAATGAAGTCATAAATTTTATGGATGATAATATTGACCTTCAGCGATCAGGCTTGGTAGGTGGAAAAATTAATAATGACATAAAAAAAACCAAAGATATTTCCATCCACCCAAAAAAATTAAAATTAGAAAGCCATATATTTTTCAAAAAAATAATAGAAAATATTAATGATATGTTTTGCCAATATACAAATGAATATAAATTCCTAAAAAAATATTACGACTATAGAATACCAACTTTTAATATTCAAAAATATGACGTAAATGATCATTATAAAGGTGAGCATTGTGAAAGAGATAGCGATTTAAATAATAGTAGATATTTTGCATGGATGATATATCTAAACGATGTTAAATCAGGGGGTAAAACTTGCTTTACCAATCAAAGTATCGAAATATCTCCTAAAAAAGGTAAAGTCCTAATATGGCCTTCTGATTGGACACATAGCCATTACGCTTCAGAAGTTAAATCAGGCGAAAAATTTATTCTTACTGGCTGGATAGAAAGAAATTAAATAGAGTATTTTATTATTTTGTAACCCAAAATTGATACATTCCAATAAATGCAGAATTATTAATTTCTTCAAATTTAGCCCAATTATCCAAATTAAGCATTGACCTGTCATCAGGAAATTCCTCTTTATAAATAATTTTAACTTTTGGATCTGTAAAGCCAACGAAGGTTAGATCAGATTGGTTTAATAAAGATTTTATCTCATTTATTGAAAAATTTTTTTCTGAGAAATTCATCATTAAGCCTCTAACGGAAGAGAGGCAATAAAATTCTCTCATATTCTTAACATCAAATGAACTTTTACTATCTAAAGAAAAAATAAAATCCCTTAAAGCTCTAATAGAATCATTGGTAATATTTTTGGGAACAATATCCTTAATACTCTTCTGAATATTAATTATATTTCTTCTAGCCAATTTACTATTTAAACCTAATCGCATTAATCCATTTTTATTAATACAGGAGGATAATATTTTAAAGCCTAACTCTGGATTTTCCATATGATGTATTACCCCTGAAGAAATTATTATATCAAATTTTCTATTTAATTTTTTAAGAGATAGTAAGTCACATTGAAGAAATTCGACATTATCAACGTTATTTTCTATAGTTTTCATCTTTGCATACGCAAGAGAATTTAAGCTTAAATCAATAGCTAAAAACTTAGCTTTTTTAAAAAATTTAGCCATTGTAACAAGTTCTTTACCTGTACCACAACCAGCAATTAAAATATCCGGAGAATCATTTGGATAACTACCTTTATTAGGCATAATTTCTAGGTTAATGAAATCTTGAATTGTCATTTCTTTATAATCTATAACCTCTCTCCACCTTGGATATAGATTTTTTTCATACTGATCTCTTACTTTAATAGAAGATAAATTTTCTATTTCTTCAAATTTCTTAATTTTTTTCTTTAAATTATCAATTTTTTCATCTTCATTTAAATGAATATCTATAATTTCTTTTGCTTCTCGATTATTTATTAAACTTAAACCACTAAGTTTTATCTCATTTAATTTTGAATAAGCAGATAATAAATAAAGATTAAAAATTTTATTATCTTCTAAATCATTAAATTTTTTAATTAATTCATTAATTAGTAATATTTCATTTTTAGAGATATTCCATAAAAATTCATTATTGTAACTTTGCAATGCAATTGACTTAATAAAGTCAATATAGACATCAAAATTAAGATAGTTACTATACCCTTTTTGGGCAATATTTAAAAAGTCAAATCTTACTAATGATAGAACTTTTTCTAATTCTTCATTAACGCATAATGAATTCTTTAAAAGTAATAATAAGGTCTTATCATTTAAAAATTCAATTACTTTTTCAGAGGAATAAATTTTTTCTTCAGTACTCTTTTTGTCTCTTTTTTTAAATTTTTTAAGTTCTTTGGGTAATTTATTTAAAATTAGTTCTATAGGTAATGAAGTAAAATTAGAATCTTGTTCGAGAAGAAGATAACCAATTTTTTCATCGAAAATATCATATTTATTTTGATCATTTCCTTTATTGATTGTAAATAATTTTTTGTAATAATCCAATAAAGTTTGATTACTAATCTCATACTTTAAACTTTTCTTGCACTCTTCCATTGCAGCAATAAAATCTTTATTTTTTATATATACCTCAACAAGATGTTGGCGTAATAAAATATTACTAGGTTGAGATTCAACCGCAATTTGAATTTGCCGAATACCCTCTTCAATCTTTCCAAGACGAATTAGGGACTCACCTAAATTATCTCTTACTAAAGAATTTTCTTCTTTATCTAAAGATTTTTTAAATTGTTCTATAGAATCCTCATAAAGACCCATTTCTTGATAACAAGTGCCAAGATTATTCATTATTTCAGAATCATTAAATCCCTTTTCAATAAAGTCAGTTAAAATTTCAATCACTAGATCGTATTCCTTAAATAAAGCCAGGCTATTAGTTTTTGCCTTTATCATATTTATATTATTAGGATCTTCTTTTAGAACAAAATCTGCATATGCAATTGTCTTACGAAATTGGTTAGTTTCATAAAATTCATTTGCTAATTTAAAAGCCTCTTGAATAGTTAACGTTTCTTCATTTGGTATTGAAAAATTTAATGAACCTGAAATCATTTTACTAATTTCATCATTAATTAACTTATTCATAATGTTAATTTTTTCATCTTCATGGCCAATGTTTTTAGCATCTTGAATAACTTTCTTAGCTAATTTAAATTCATTTAGATGAAAATATGTATCACTCAAGGTCAACCAATATTGTAAATTTTTTGGATTAATTTCTAGAGCTTTTTTTAAATACTCGATTGAATTATGAAGTTGATTTTTTGATCTTAATAAAACGCCCTTGGCATGTAATGTGCTAGCATGAAGTGGGTCATTATCTAATATTTTATCATATAATTCTTCTGCTTTTTTATAATCGCCATTCTCAAAAAGCTTAACTGCCTTTTCGTAAACTTCTGATTTAGTTAATTTTATATTCATTACTTTTTTAAATTTTTTTCGATTTCACTTAGCTTCTTATCTTATATAATAGATTTTATGATAATTATAGGTATTTCATTTTCTCACAATGGATCTATTTGCCTCTTAAAAGAAGGTAAAGTAATTGTTGCAATTCAAGCTGAGAGATTAACTCGACTAAAAAGGCAATCACTTGATTTAGACAAAAATAAAGCGGCTGTAAATCTATGTCTTAACTATTGTCTGACATACTCTAATATAAAAATTGAAGATATTGATTATATAGCTTTTTCCACTCCGTGGGGTTTTAAAAATCTAAAACAAAAATGCATGGAATGGGCCAAAGAAATTTCACCAAACAAAAAAATTGTAGTTAAAAATGTTTCACATCATTTGGCACATGCAGAATATATAATTCATTATGGAAATAATGAAGATGGAATTGTTTGTGTAATTGATGGAAGCGGCTCACATGGTAATGAAATTCTAGAAAATGATTATAATGACCTCACTATTATTGATGAAAATGTTAACACCAGTAACCTTAATCATACACAAGAGACGGTATCATTATATCAATACAAGCAAAATAAGTTATTAACTAAATTTAAAGTCCTAAGCTCAAATACAAAAGTCGTCAATTTTCTCGATAAATTTCAATCTTATATTCATTCAATCGGACATTTATGGGAGATAGTCTCAGATTTAATTTTTGAAGAAAAAAATCAAGCTGGAAAAGTAATGGGACTGATTGGTTTCAGTAAAGAAAAAAAAGGCGTAAAATTTTTAAAAATTGGTAAGGATTTGAAACCTATTATTGATGTTGATCTTATAAATGAGGAAATAAAAAAAATTAAAATAAAAAAGAATAAACCTACTGATATTTCTTATATTGCTGATATTATTCAAAAAAATACAAATGACTATGTGATTACACTTCTAAACAAATTTATTTCTGAACAAGATACAGCTATCTACTTATCAGGAGGTGTAATGCTTAATATAAAATTAAATACTGAAATAGCTAAAAATTTTCCAAATAAAAAAATTATAGTTAATGGTTCTACTGAAGATAATGGAACAGCGATAGGTGCAGCAGCAGCAATTTTTAGAAGACTTTTAAAAACAAATATAACCGAAAATCCATCAGATTATTATGGCAAAGAGTATTTAAATGAGGAAGTTGAAAGAAGCTTAATTGAAAAAAAATTAAATTTTAAAACTCTTAATAAAAAAGATTTATCCAGATTTATAGCTAAAGAGATTATTGATTCAAAAGTTATTATGTTGTCTTATGGTAGATCAGAGTTTGGACCAAGAGCGTTAGGGCATAGAAGTATTTTGGCTAATGCATTCGATCCTTTAACAAAGTATAGACTAGATACAGAAATTAAATTAAGGGAACCTTATAGACCATATGCTCCAATAGTATTAGAAGATGATTATGAGAAATATTTTGATTTAAAATCAACTTCTCCATTTATGTTATTTGATTCTAAAGTTTTAAGTAAAGATCTTCCTGCAATTACTCATGTAGATGGAACATCTAGGCCACAAACAGTAAATAAAAATAACGGAATTATTTATGATATCCTTATAAATATTAAAGAAATAAAAGGGATTCCGGTCTGCTTAAATACATCATTAAACCGACCTGGTGAACCTATTTGTGAAACACCAGAAGATGCAATCAATTATGCCTTAAACTCAAAAGCAGATTATTTGGTGATTGAAAATTTTTTGATTTCTTTATCAAAATAATTAATTTTTAATTACAATAGAATCTTTTATTGAAGAGTTAAATAAATCTATTTCAGAAGTAAAATCTTGATACCTTAAATTTGAGTCTCTAAATGACTCATTAAGAGCAATAAGCGCGATAGATTTTGATTCAATTTTCAATGCTTCTGAATATGATTTAATTGCCTCAGCCATTTTCCCTAGGTTGTAATTTATATTACCTAAATTAAAGTGATGATTAAAAACATCTGGGCGTAAAATTATTAAATTTTCAAAATATATTTTGGCCTTATCAAATTGCCTTAAAATAAAATGAGAAAGACCAATCCTTTCTAAAAAAACTATATTATTCTGATCTATTTCAATAGCCTTAGACAAAACTTGGATTGTTTTCGAATAATTTTTCTGTATGTAATATATTTTAGATAATAAATCATAAGCATGAATATTTTTCTTATCCAATAAAATAATTTCATTTAATTTTTTTATTGCATTATCTGTATTTGATAACCTTAAAAAAATTCTTGATATGTTAATCTTAACATTCAATTGCTTATTATTTAACTTTTCTGCCTTATTATAATGATTTAGTGACTCTGCAAAGTCTTCTCTTTCTTCACTAATTATACCATTTATATTCCATCCAAAATAATCATCTGGAAAATCTTTAATATATTTATTATTGAGAGAAATTAATTTTTCAAAATTGCTTGTTTTTAGAGCTTTTATAATTTCTTTTCTTTTTTGTTCCAATTTATTATGCCTCATAAGGAGAAAGATCAAACGCTATAACCTCTCTTTTATCATTTGAACTATATGGAAATGTTTCATGGAATAAAGAAGAGGGAAATAAAACAATATCCCCAGTACTTGGGTTATGAATTTTTTCATCACAAAAATCTTTAATTATTGGATAATTTGCTCCATGTATACTGAATTTTATTGCACCCTCATTATTTTTTAAATTCTCAGGTACATTTAAGTAAAACACACCACTTAGCCACCCATCAGGGTGATTATGACTAATTTGTTTACCTCCATCATACTTCACACACCACGCTTCAAGGGTAAATTTTTTAGGCCATTTTTTTGAAAAATGACAGTCTTCTTTATTTATTTTTTTTCTATAATTTCTTATTTTTTCAATGATAATATTTTTCAGAGTTAGCATATTACCATCGGCACTTTTAAAAAGATTTGACTTAGTTTGTTCACCGCCTCTTGTTGCTTTACCGGTTTTATCATAGATAAATTCATGTTTTGATAAATCTTTTTGAATTAATTTAGTAAATAAATTCTTATCTAATTTGCTTTCTTTATATATATTGTCAAAATAAAGAAAGGATATTGGATCATTGCAAAAAGGATATCTGGCTTTAATCCCAAATTGGTTTGAAGCAAATGTATCAATTGCAGCAACAGTAATAATCGAAGAGTTATAATCACTTACCTCTTTTAAAATACTCTTATATTCACTTTTTTTATTTAATTTATAAAGAGTTTCAAGATAGGATGTGTATCCTTTTTTTATAATTTTTTTTTCTACTGATGAAGGAAAAGCTTTTGATGATTCTTTAAAAGTTTTAAGCAATGTCTTGATAGTTTCAAAAAATTTTTGATAATCTTCCTTTGATCTGTATATATCAGATAAATTTAAATACGGAGTTAAATAAGATTTATCTATTTTTAAGGATTTATTATAAAACTCAACAGCTTTATCAAAATCTTTTAAAAATCTATAATTAGCACCAATATTTGATAAATGAGCTGCCTTATTTAATGTATCAATTTTAACTAGTTTTTTATGATATTTAATTGCTTTTAAAAACTCACCTTTATCTTTCAAATTTGCTGCAAAAGCTGAATAAAAATGAGTTAAATTCTTAAATGTGTCCTTATTATTACTATCAATTTCATATGCTTTTTTAAAATTAATTTCTGCTCCAGAATAATCGTTTAAATTATTAAATAATTGACCTAAAATTAAATAATTTCTTATATTTAGAGGTTCTAATTGTATTTGCTCTTCAGTTAATGCAATAGCTTCTTTTTTTTTACCACTGTCTATGAGTTCCTTAACTTTTTTATTATAATTAATAACCATAGTTTTCCAGAATCTGTTATAAAAAATTAATATTATATAGTTTTTGAGATGTTTGTGATAGATAATCTTTATTAAATTTAAATGTTTTAATTATTACTTGAAACGAATTAATTAATAACCATATAAAGTTTAAGTTTTTAATAATTATTAAATCATAATGGGAGAAAATAATGCTTATTGACGATATAACATCAATTTCAATTAACTTAGGAATAGTAAGAATTCAGGGTCAAAAAATGAATCCTGATGGCGTTATGGAAAATTTAGAAACAATAGAAATACCTGCTGCTAAGATTGGTGATATTGTAAATAAACTTGCCTCAGGTGTAACTGAGTTAAACGAAAAAGTAAAAGCAGCCCAAGAGGCAGCAGCTAATGAAGCAAATGGCGGTAAATCAAATAAAGAATCTTCAAAAAGTAAAAAATCTAAAGATGACGAAGATATTGAAATCATTGATTAATTTTAATAATGATTGATAGATTTTATATTTGCAAATTCTGCTTTGTATTATTGCTATCAGTAAATTGTTTTTCTTATGCTAATTCTGCAAATAGCGATTTATTGATAAATAATAAGAACGATGGAATAGAAGCTTTTATTTTTACCAAAGATTACGGTGTAGAAATAGCTGTAAATGATTATATTGATATAATTAATAGGGCAGTTATTAATCAACCTGAATTTAAGGCTTCAGTTGCTGGTAAATCATCCTCAAAGTTTAGTTTAAACTATGCACGTTCTGATAGACTACCAAATATTGTAAGTAGCTTGAGAAATGAGAATGTTTTAGATAGAGAAGTTAAAGATATTAATTCTATAAGAAAAATTCAAGATGACAGCTTAGATGCAATTGTTGAAATCAATCAATCTATTTATTCAGGAGGTAAACTTAATGCAAATGTTAGATCTGCAAAAAATATATTTCAGTCTTCTTCAATTGAATTAACTGAAAATGCATCAATACTAGTTCTAAAGGCAAATGAAATTTTTTTAAGAGCTATGAATCAAGGAATTTTAGTAGATTATTTAAACAAAAGATTACTTGAAATTAATAATATAATTGAATCAGTTGAAGTTAGAGTACAAGCTGGAATAACTCAACCTGAAGATCTTGCTTTAGTTAAGATGAGGTATAATAATTTATCAATCACATTAGCGCAAACTAAAGCGGAATTATTATCCTCACAAAATGCTTACCAACTTTTTTTTAGACAACCGTTTGATGTAAATATTGTTCCTGTTTTTCCAATATTAAATCATATTGATGTAAATGAAGTTAAAGGGGTATCTTATCAGGAAATGATAGCTGATTATGAATATAAAGAGTCTAAAGAACAAATTAAAATTGCCCGTTCCCCGTACTTGCCTAACTTTGGTTTTAATATCAAATATATTAGATACGATCTTAATAAAGACGGAGATGAATTTGATCTAAAAGGAGGAGTATATTTCAATATGCCGATTTTTACTTTTGGTAGAGGTAAGAATGCAGTAGCGGCCGCAAGATCTAAATCAAATAAAATATTATGGGATAAGGAATCTGTGAAACTTGAAATGACAACCCAAACGATAGGAATGAAAAAGCAACTTGAAGGATTAATCAGTGCCCGTTCAAATATAATACAATCTTTACTTAATAGCAGAAAGCAAGAGGAGATAATAAATTCAAGAATGGCTGTTAGTAACTATTCTGCAGTTGCGTTAAGTGAATTAATTTCTCAAGAAGTATCAACCTTTTCAAATTTATTAAGTACTGAAATACAGATTTTAAACTTAGATCTTCAAATTAGTCATGCTGAAACAGAGCTTCTTAGCCGTTTTAGACTTAAAATATAAGGAAAAAACTATGTCATCCATACAAGATAAAGAGCATTGGTTTTGGGGTGCTGTAAGGTCAAATAAAAAAATATATATCCAAATTCTTATTGCCTCTTTAGTTATAAATATTTTTGCTCTATTTGGAGCTTTTTATGTAATGACAGTATATGACAGAGTAATTCCAAATAATGCATTTGACTCTTTATATGCTCTAACAATTGGTATAGCAGTAATTGTAGTTTTCGATTTTATAACCAAACTTATAAGAAGTTATTTTGCAGATGTTGGAAGTAGTTTATTAGACGATAATATAGCTGATAAGCTATTTAAAAAATTCGTTTCACATGAAGCTGGTGAATTATCTAAAAATGCAAACAATATTACTTCAATTGTTAGAGAATTTGACGGTGTTAGAGATTTCTTTGGATCTCAAACAATGGTTTTATTAGTTGATGTTCCATTTATGCTTCTTTTTCTTTTTGTTTTATGGTCAATAGGAGGAAACATAGTTATTGTTCCTCTTATAATTATTCCACTTGTTATTATTGTTTCAGCTACAGTTCTTCCTTTTTTAAAGGTTTATTCTGAAAAACATATAAAAACTTCAAGTACAAAAATGCATACCCTTATTGAACTTTTAAATAATTTAGAGGCAGTCAAAACTTCATCTGGTGGAAATTTTTTAAATAAAAGATGGAAAAATGCTGTTGTGGAACAAAATTCAGTATCAATTATAAATAAAACTGTTTCTAATATAGCAGTAATTTTCTCTCAAACGGCTCAACAACTTAGCCAAAATGGAATGGTTTTTTATGGAGTATTCCTTATTGCTAGCGCAGATTTAAGTATGGGTGCATTAATTGCATGTATTATTTTGTCAGGAAGATGTATGGCCCCTTTGGCCCAGCTTGGTCAAGTCTTTTCAAGATTAAACAATACATTGGCAGCCTATAAAAGACTGGATGAGATTATGAAAGAAGAGTCTATTGAGGATAAATTTGATTCAGAATCTCATACTATAGCAATAGCAAATGGGTCCTTAACTACAGAAAAACTCAATTTTATTAATAGCGGGAGATCAATTTTAGAAAACGTGAACTTAAAAATAAATGCTGGTGAAAAAATTTCAATATTAGGGCCCATAGGTGGAGGTAAGTCAACTTTATTAAAATGTTTAGTAGGTTTCAATAAAGTAGATAATGGTCAAATTTTTATTGATGGTTTTGATATCAATAATATTTCAGGAGAAGAATTGAGAAGAGCAATTGCATATGTTCCTCAAAAAACTCAACTATTCTCAGGTACAATTTTTGAAAATATAACCGCTGGTATTGATAATGCAACAATGGAAAGGGTTGAAATATCCGCAAAAATAGCAGGTTGTCATGAATTTATAGGAAGACTTCCTAATGGATATGACTTTATTTTAGGCGAGCATGGTTTAAATTTATCAGAAGGTCAACGACAGACGATTGCAATTGCAAGAGCAATTATAAGAGAACCAAAAATACTAATTATGGATGAACCGACAAGTTCAATGGATGGAGAAACTGAGAGGAAATTTGTTGAGAATATAAAAGAATTTTCTAAAGATATCACTTTGATTTTAACAACGCATAAGAATAGTTTGCTTGAATTAACAGACAGAGCAATAGTTATAGGTAATGGTGGAATAATAGTTGATGGACCAATTGATAAAGTGATTCAAAGGGTAACCAAGGGGCAACAAAACTAAAATGAGTTTTCTAAATAAAATAAAAAATACATTTATTACAATAGTAAAAAAAATAGGACTTTTTCCAGACAAAATTGCTGAGAAGCTCCACTCAGATAGTATAGATGAAGGACTTTATAAATTAAGTCAATTTCAATCATTTAAAAGATCAACGTTTTTATTAAATTTTATTGCAATAGCATTTTTTTTCATAATAATCTGGGGTTTATTAGCAAAAATTGATCAAGTGGTTAGAGCTCAAGGTGAGGTAATTCCATCTTCCAAAATTCAAGTTCTTCAGAGTGCCTTTGACGGAGTTGTAGATAATATAAATGCTGATTTAGGTCAGATTGTAAAAAAAGGTGATGTTTTATTTGGAATTGATCATGAGCAAGCAAAAGAAGATTATGAAATAACACTAAATGAAGTTGAAACAAGAAAAAGAAAAGTTGAGATACTAGAGAAACTTGTCTTAAGTGGCTCAGAAGCTGAGGTTAGACTATTGGATGAAAAATTAGCGTTAGGAGAAGCGCAAAGACGATATAATGCTTTTAAGCAGAAATATGAAAAAAGCCTCATTAAGGCCCCTGTCGATGGAATTATTAATAATGTTGATGTCACTACAGAAGGACAAGTTATAAGGAGAGGAGAACCACTTGCTCAAATGGTAGCGGATGATGACTCATTAGTAATTGAAGTTGGGATAAATACAAAAGATATTGCATCAGTAAATGAAGGTCAAAAAGCTAGCATAAATTTTACCGCGTATGATGCATCAGTCTATGGATCTTATGACGGTATTGTAGGTAAGGTATCTCCGACTACAACTCAAAAATCAGAAAATGATCCACCAGTATATATAGCAAGGATTACAGTTATTAGTGATGAAAGGCTGAAGGAAATAAGTTTGCAGTCTGGGATGCAAGTTGAAGCTTCAATTCTTGGAGAAAAAAGATCTGTAATTTCTTATGTCTTCTCCCCAATAACAAAACTATCGCAAAAAGCTTTTCGTGAATAAATAATCTTAGTTATTAAAAATATAAAAATTATATATAATATTATTATTTAAAAATTATAATATAAATAGTTCAATGAATAGTAAAATTAAACAAGCCATAAATTTATTTGATGAGGGAAGAATTCTTGAGGCAAGAGAAATTCTTGATATAAATTTCTCAAAATCAAAAGAGAATTCAGATGCATGGCTTCTAAAAGGTCTAATTGAAAGCTCACAAAATAATTTTAAAGAAGCAATTAAATCATTAAAAAAAGGTATTAGCATAACTAGTAATCATTCAGAAATATATAATGCCCTAGGAAGCGCCTATTATAATATAAGAAGTAATGAACAAGCTATTGCGTCTTTTAAAAAATCAATTAACTATAATGAAGGAAATCTTCTGCCATATAAAAATCTTGGAATACTTTATCACTCACTAAAAGAATATAATTATTCTATAGAGTATTTAGAAAAATTTTTAGACAAAAGTAAAACTTTTGATAAGGATTTAATAATTTTAATTTCTAATTCATATATAAAAATTAAAAATATTGATACTGCAATTGATTATCTAAAAAGAGGAATTGAAAAATATCAAGACGATGTAGGATTATTAACTGAAATAGCATCTTTATATTTTAAAAATAAAGACTATGAAAATTCAATTAATAATTATACAAAAACTATAAAATTATTTCCTAATTATGCGATTGGTTTCAATGGGATTGGAATGGCATATAATGAAATGAATAATACCAGAGAAGCATTAATTAATTTTGATAAAGCGTTAAAAATAGATCCTGCATTTTTTGATTCATTGGTAAACGTTGGAAATTGCTTACAAAAAATAGAAGCTTATGAGGAAGCAATTAGCTTTTATGAAAGAGCGTTAAAGATTGATGGCAATAATCCTCAATTACTTTCAAATATTGGAACATTATTTTTAAAAAATAATAATGGAGAATTAGCAATTGAACAATTTAATAAAGCTTTAAAAATTGATCCAAAAAATATTAAAATAATTCATAATAAAGCTACTGCACTTCAACAATTAGGATCCATTCATGAGGCAAAAAAATTATTTAGGAAAGCAGTTAATCTAGAACCAAACTATGGAGACTCCCTTCTCGCTCTCAGTTACACCGAAAAATTAAAAATTAATGATCCGTTGATTATCAAAGCTGAAAAAAATTTGAATAGTTTAAAACTTTTAGATAACAAATCGTCAATATCATTTGCCCTTGCAAAGGTATATGATGAAAATAAAAATTATAAAAAAGCATCTAAATATTTAATTAAGGCAAATGAGGATTATAGGAAAACAATATCATTTTCTAATCAGACAACTCAAAAAATAATCAGTACTATGTCTAATTTTAATAATATTAATCATAATATAATTAAAAATAGTAACGATTCCTCCCCTATTTTTATTATTGGCTTACCAAGATCCGGAACAACTTTATTAGAACAAATACTATCTAATCATAAAGATATTTTGGGTGCTGGAGAACTTACTTTTATGCCTAAAGCAATTGAATTAAGTGGTTTGATAGAAACTATTTCAAAAAACAGAGCAAATCAAAATATTAATCAAGATCATTGGGATAAAATTTATAGCTTTTACACTGAAAAAATAAAAAAACTTAATACAAATAATAAACCTTTTATTACAGATAAATTACCAGGTAATTTTATATATACACATATAATTTTAAATACTATTCATAATGCTAAAATTATACATATTACTAGAAATAAGAATGATAATTGTTTGTCTTTATTCCAAACTAAATTCATTGGATTACATCAATATGCTTATAATATCGAAGAAATTAAATTTTATTATAAAAAATATAATGAAATAATGAAGTTATGGAATAAAAAATATCCCGAAAAGATTTTCAATGTTTCTTATGAAAATATTATCAATAATTTTGATGAAAGTATTGGTGATTTAATGGAATGGCTAGGATTAACCTACTCAAAGGATATTAAAAAAATTCAGAATAATCAAAGAATAGTTAAAACAGCTAGTAATGTGAACGTTAGAAAACCAATTTTCGATAACTCTATTAGTAAGTGGAAAAATTATGAAGATTTTATCCCCAATTTATTTACAGAGCTTAATTGAATGAAAAAAAAATATACCTCATTAGAAGCAAAAATTAAAGCAAATGAACTTTTTAATAATAAAGAATATAAAAATGCTAAAAAAATTCTATTAGCTTTGCTAAAAAAGGGTTTAAATGAAGATAATCTTTTTATAATGCTAGCAATAATAGCTAAATATGAAAAAAATTATCATCTAGAAATTGAATATTATAAAAAATCGTTAGCAATCTCTAAAAATGAGAAATCTTTTATAAATATATCAACTCGACTAATTGAAGAAAAAAGATTAAACGAGGCTAGGAACTATTTAAATGATGCAATAAAAATCTATCCGAACTCATTCGGTGTTAATCATAATTTTGGACGATTAAACTTTTATTCAAATAATTTAAATGAAGCCGTTAAATTCCTAACCAAAGCAATTAATATAGAACCCAATGGTATACCAGCTTTGTTATACTTAGGAGAAATTTATTACCTACAAGGAAAATATTCAAAAGCGGAGGAACATTATCAAAATTGTTTAAAAAATGTACCTAATGATTACGACCTACACCTTAATTATGGAAGGGTTTTATTAGAAAATAATAAATATTTAGATGCAGAAAATATATTTAAAAAAGCAATTGATATTAATAAACTAAGCCATAAAGCTTACATAAATCTCGGTGTAAGCCTTGATAAACAAAATAAAACCGAACAAGCTATAATTAATTATAATAAAGCAAATAAGATTCATAAAACCACAGAAAGTTATCACAATATTGGAATTGGCTATGATCACATAGGAGAAATTAATAAGGCAATAAAAGCTTATAAAGAAGCTATTAAAATAAAAAAAGAATCATATGAGTCTTTTAGAAATCTTGTAAATACAGGAAAATCATCTGATTATTCTAAATATATTAATTTCTATGAAACTGAATTTAAGAAAAGCTCTAAAAAGCAAGATAAAATATCATTAGGTTTTGCTCTTTATAAGGTCTATGAAAGAAAGAAAAATTTTAAAAAAGCTGCCTATTACTTAAAAAAAGCAAATGAAAATGAAAATACAATGCATAATTTTTCTTTAGAAGGATATAAAAAAAATTGTGAAGATATAATTCGTTTTTATAAAAAAATAAAACCAATAAAATTAAAAGAAAATCCAATAATACCGGTATTTATAGTAGGAATGCCTAGATCAGGATCAACTCTTTTAGAACAAATTTTATACACTAACAATCAAGTTACAGCTGCGGGAGAGCTTCCGTTCCTACCTGAGATAATTAAGAAATATAGCGAAGAAATAGATTATAATCGTAATACAAATGATTTTCTTAAAGCTATAAGAAAAAATTATCTAAAGAAAATTAATACATTAAGCAATAAAAATACAAAATATATTACTGACAAATTACCGCAAAACTTTATGAATATTGGATTAATAAATACAGCATTACCAGAGGCAAAAATAATAAATATAAAACGAAATAAAAATGACAATATTTTATCAATTTATCAACAACGATTTACAGATGGTTTAAATTATTCCTTTAATGAAAAAAATATTAAAGACTATTATCTAGAGTATGAAAAAATGATGGATAAATGGAACGCTATATATCTTGAAAAAATATTTAATATTAATTATGAGGAAATAGTTAATAACTTTGACGTTATCATTAATAAATTATTTAATTGGCTAAATTTAGAATTTACAAATAATGAAATTAATTTCCATAAAAATATTACTAATATAAAAACTACAAGTAAAACTCAAGTAAGAAAACCACTGCATACAAAATCTAAGGAAAAATGGAAGAATTATAAAGAATATCTTCCTGAGTTATTTGAATAATAAAATAATGATAAGAAAATACACAAAGACTGAGGCTATAAAAGAGTTTAAAAAGCTTATAAATAAAAATAAAAAAAATGAAGCAGTTAAAATTGGCGAGGTATTACTGAGAAAGTATATTAACTTAGAAATATTAAAATTAATCACTGGATTATATATAGATATTAATCAAATCAATCAAGGAATAAGATTCTATGAAGAAATTGACAAACTTCATGATGAAAATATAGATATTAAGAAAAATTTAATTAAATTAAATGATGTCTATATTAAGGATTATAAATACATTGAATTAAAACTTAATGAAATTTTAAAAATAAATCCTAATGATGTAGAAGCTATAAATTCAAAGCTTGAGCTACAAAGAATTACAAACAAAAAAGATGATGCAATTCAATATATTAATGTAATTAATAAAAATAAAAAAATAAAACTTAATTTTAATTCATATTTTGTTATTGGAACAATATATCATGAGTTAAACTTCTTTGAAGAAGCAAAAATAAATTATTATAATTCAATAAAACTAGGTAATAATAATTCAAATGTATATACAAATATTGCGTCAATTTATCAATCACAAGGTAATATAAAAAAATCTAATGAGAATTATAAAAAAGCATTAAAAATAAATAAGACAAATAAAGAAGCCTTTAGATCTCTAGCCTTTATCAATGGGATTAATTCTAAAGATAGAATAACTCAAAATATTGAATATCTTATAGCTAATAACAAAATTAATGAAAATTTAGATGACTATGCTTTTGGATTATCTAAAATTTATGATACTGAAAAAAATTATACTAAAGCAGCAAAATATCTAAAAATTGCAAATAAATCTAAATTTCAAATATTAAAAAATCAAAGCAATAAAGAGCTTATACAGATAAAATCTATCAAAAGAATATACATAAATGATAACTATAAGGGGAAAATAAGAACTAAAGAGAAAGAAATGATACCTATTTTTATAATTGGTATGCCAAGAACAGGTTCAACACTACTTGAGCAAATTTTAACAATGAATAAAGATGTAAAAGGCCATGGTGAATTAAAATATTTAGGACTAGTAACCCAAAAAGAAGTAAAAAGAAGCAAAATAAAATCTGATCTAATTTCAAATTATCAAGATCTTTGGCCTAAAATAGGAGAAAAATATATTCATCAAATTAAAAATAATTTTGGAAAGTCTAAATTTTTTATTGATAAAATGCCATATAACTTTATTAACTTAGGAATTATTCAGAGAGCTTTACCTCAATCAAAAATAATTAATTTACATAGAAATAAAAATGACAACTTATTATCAATTTATCAAAATAGATTTGATGAGGGTAGCGCATATTCATATGATATAGAATATTTGAAAAGATATTATAATGAATATTTAGATCTAATGAAATTCTGGGATATAGAATATAAAAAAAATATTTATAAGTTATCCTATGAAGATATTGTGCATGATTTTAACAAAACATTATTAAAACTTACAGATTGGCTTGGAATTAATTATACAAAGAAAATGGAAAGCTTTTACTTAAATAAAAAATCAACAAATACAGCAAGTAATTATCAGGTAAGACAAGAATTAAACACCAAAGGAATTGATAAATATAAAAACTATATTAATTTTTTACCTGATCTTTTTAAATAATATCAAATAAAAAAAGGGCCTCTAAGAGGCCCTTTGATTAAAATAATTTATTACTAACTATTTAAATAACATCAACAGTTGAAGCAACAGTTAATGTAGTTGATGTAATATCTGTGATATCTGTAAATGTTGCAAACTCAGTAAGAGTAACATCATTATCATTATCAGTATCAGCATTAACAGCTTGAGCAAGAACAACCTGTGAACCTGTGTCATATAAGAAATATCTTACATTAGCAACAGTATCAAAGTCACCAGCTTGAAGAGCAGTTAATACAGCTGCAGTTGAAGTCTCAGCAGCAATTACAACAAAACCATTTGCACCAATCTCAGTTGAAGTATCACCAGCAGCAACAGTAGCAGCTTGAAGGATAGTATTAGCAGCAGATGCACCTGAAGCTGCAGTTGCATCAAGATCTAAAATATCAGTATTAAAAGCAAAACCACTGATTGTAGTAGTATCACCGGAACTTAATGACATTGTAATAGTATCAGCAGCAGATACAGTCTCTGCAAGTCTAACAATATCATCGCCACCATTACCGATTATAGTATCAGCACCATTACCACCTGTAATAGTATCATTTAGGCTTGTACCAGTAATTGTATTAGCTTTTGCAGTACCTGTGATTGAAGCACCAAAGTTAGAATAAGCAGAAACATTTACATTTTCAAAGTTCTTCTGGATAGCACTATTAGATGCACCATCCATATTAGTGACTTGGTCATCAGCGCTTAGATCAATAACAATACCACCAATAATACCAGTATAAGCAACAACTAATGTATCACCTGTACCAGTACTACCATCCATAACGTCAGCTACGTTTTCCATAGCTAGTGAGTCATTTACAAGTGAACCAGTAATAGTCATAGCACTATCTGTTCTTGAAGCCGCAGCAAGTGTAATTGCTGAATTAGAAGCAGTACCGTCAAGTGTAGTCTGTGAAGCACCCATATTAGTAATTGTAAGAGTACCAGTAAGACCACCTGTAACTGTAACAGAACCTACAGAACCTGTTGTAGGAGTAACACCTGCTAAATCAACTTGGTGATTTTCAGCATTTGCAAATAATTTAAGTGTTAAATCTTCAACACCAGCAGCATCGATCTGAATTGTTCCTGCAGCAGCATCAGTGTCCTTAAGACCAACTGTTAGAGCTGTATCAGTAGCAATTGTAGATGTTAATGAGAAGTTCGCAGTAGAACTTAAATGGAAACCTTGAGCAGAAGTACCACCTAACTGGAATGTTTGTGATCCATCATTAGTTGCAATATTTACAACATTAACAACAGTGCTACCAGTCGCACCAGTATTTAACTCAATTGTACCTGCGTCTGATTTAAGAACATCAAAGTAATATGTTTCAGAACCGTCACCACCACTATCAAATGTAGCTAGGATAGTTTCAACAGCTGTTGTATTGATTTTATAAGCTGCATTTGCAGTGTTAGCAGTATTATAAGTAGCAGTTACTTTATCATATATAGTATCACCACCTATAATAGCTTGAGCTCTTAGTGAATTTGTCCAATCATCTGTATCATAAACTAATGATATGTAACCACCAAATCCTGAAGCATCAATATTATTCAGTGTAGTTCCATCTAGTAAGTCAGCATCAACACCAAGTGTTAAAACACTAACCGCATTACCACCAGTAACAACAAGACTTTTAGCACCAACAATACCATCTAATTCGTCAACATCATCACCGACAGTGATTGAGTCACCAGCATTAACGGTTAAGTTAATAGTTTCAAAACCTGATACAGCATCAAAATCTTGGAAACCAGCTGCAACGGTAAGATTTAGTACGTCAGCAGTACCAGCACCACCTGCAATAGTTGGACCAGCAGTTGTTGAAGATTTACCAATAGTAACAGTATCATTATATCCAGATAGAGTTAAACTAAAGTCACCGCTTAGCATACCAAAAGCAGAAGCTGTTACACCTGTAATACCATCTGGAGATGAGTATCCAGACATATTAGCAATAACGTTACCTACTAGTGCACTAGCATCTAATGATTTAACAGTTTTATAGAAAGTACCAAGACTAAAGTTATCAGCAGCAGCACCATCACCACCTGAAATTGTAACAGTAGTTGCTAAAGCAGCTGCAAGATCAACAGTAGTAGCACCAGCTTGTAAAGAGCTAACTGCGATATTAATATTTTCAATTGCTGTTGTTTTAATTGCAACATCAGTTGTAGCAGCAGCAGAATATACAGCTAATTTAAGTGTATCATCAGCACCTGTTTCATCAGCAAGTGCTAATGTAAGTGTACCACCACCATCAAAGACTTGATCAGTACCATCAGTGTCAGAATTATTTACACCAAATTGAACAGTAGTTGCTGGATCAAGTCCAACAATTTTCTGTGCAGTACCTGTATTTGAAACGTGACCTAATTCAAGAGTATTCATTCCAGTTACACCGGCCATTGAAATACTTGTGTTAGCACCAGTTAATAATAGAGCAACTGTTTCAACATCCGAAATGTTAAGAGCACCAGAAGCTGTTGTTAAACCAGTAATAGTTTGTGCTATAAGATAGTCAGCTGTACCAGCTCCACCAACAATAGTGTCATAAACATTTAGACCAGCCATTTGAACAGTAGAATTTTTAGCAGCCATTGTAATCGTATTTTGACCTAAAGCACTACCTGAGGCATCAACACCATAAAGCTCTAATTTAGCATCAAGACCAGAAGCATCAATGCTTAGAAGAGTTGTAGGAGAACTATCCATAGTTACTCTTAGGTTCGTTGTACCATCAATGTTAACAGCTTTACCAACTGTAGTAACCAAACCTTCGATCGCATTCTTCGTAATAGCAGCGTTCGTAGCGTTTGCATTAGATGTAATGTTTACAGTCTCATGTGATGAGGCTGTGATTGTTGCAATACCTGCTGATGCAGAATAAGCATCGGCTCCAGCTGTTTTAGCAGCAGCACCAATACCAGCAAGAACAAAAGTAATGTCATCTGTTGTACTATCAACAGCAGCAGTAACAACAACTTTGGTACCATCAGTAGTTGCATCCGCATCTGATGAACCAGCATAAATATTAATAATATCACCATTCTGTGATTTAGATAAGGTTGTTGTAATTGGACTTGTATCTGTGCCATCATTATCAGAATTGACAACATAGAAACTAGTAGCACCAGCAACTGTATCCATTCTTAATGTTTGATCAGCATCTGCAGTACTACCACCAAATACTTCAACATTAGAAATACCAGCACCCATACCAGCAGTGTTAGCATTTCCACTTACAAGAAGTGTATCAATACCTTCACCACCATCAAAAGTATCAAGTGAGTTAAGGGCAGTACCCATATTTAGAGTATCATTACCTGAACCACCAGTAACTGATGTACCTTTTGAATAAGTACCAATACCAGCAATTGTTACATCGCCAGTTGATCCAGAAGCATCAACAGTTCTTGTTACATCATCAATGTTTGTTAATGTAGTTTTACCAGTTGCGTTAACAGTAAGAGTTAAAGCTGAAGTAGTTGCAAGTTCGTCGATTGTACTTTTACCACTAGCAGAAATTGTTAGCGCTTCAATACCAGCAATAGTAATCAAATCTGATTTTGCAGTATCTAAGGCTAGAGTTGCTGTATCAGTTAAAGCTGTTGTTAAAAGATAAGTAAATGTATTATTAGCATTTGCATCACCACCTTTAACACCAACAGTAGTTCCTAATGGAATATTTGAAATATTTAAAATATCCTGATTAGTAGCATTTGAGTCATTGTTATAAGCCCATGCCTGTGTAACGCCTGAGAATGTCGCTAAATCAAATGTTGTTGTATGAGCATCATTTGCATCACCATCATCTGTATCAACATAGACAACCTCAACATTTGAAACTGTAGCAGTTTGAGTTGCAGTAGCTGTAACAGAATAACGTGCGTTTAATGTATCTGTACCAGCGCCACCATCAATAATATCCGCGGATGTTAATGATGCAGCAATTGTTGCGTTAAACGTATCGTCACCGCCAGCACCAGTCATATTGTCAACACCACCAGTTACTGTATTAGTAGTTGAGCTTAGTGTGAATGTTTGAGCGGCAGTTGCACTGTTATCAGAAATACCGAGGATTTTTGTTCCTAAGACGTTAAGGGAATCGTCTAATAATGAAACTTTTAATCCTTCAAGTGGTTCTGCTGTAACATCAGAAGATGCTGTAACAGTAAATGTTTGAGCCGCAGATGAACCAGCAGCGAAAGTAAGTGAACCAGTGCTCACTTCATAATCACCAATAGATGCTGCTGTTAAAGCACCACCATTATCACTACCAGAAACTGAAACTGTTACTGTTTGTGCAGAACTAGGTGCTGCGCTTGGAGTAACTGTAACTGTAGCAGCTTCACCTTCACCAACAGTAGTTATATCTGTTGTAATTGTATAGCTTACGTTAGCTCCTGCTGCGCCAACAGATGTACCTGAAATAGAAACATCAGCTGAACCATCAGTAAGAGTTGTACCTGTAGGAAGAGATGCTACGCCCATTGCTGAAGCAAATTCTGTAAAAGTGCTAACCGCACCAATTGTTCCTGAGGTTGCGTTGCCACCTACATCAAATGAAAACTTATCAGCACCATTGACTGTAACAACGGCTCCATTTGAAAGTGTTAGTTGAACGGCATCAGCTGCAAATTTTGAAGATGCAATTGATAAGCCATCTACTAACTGAATCTTATTAGAACCAGAAGTATCAACAATACTAATTTTAGAATTAGCTGTTATAGCATTTGATAATATATAAGTATCATCTCCTGCAAGACCTCTATAGGTCACTCCATTATTAGTTGGAATTAAAATATCACTCGATGTTGTTGCATTTAACGTAGCCATGTTACTCTCCCTTTTGGACGTTAATAAAAGCGCAATTTAAAATAAATTGCGAATCACTATTTAAAAAACACGTTTTAACCATATATGTCAAAAACTTTATTTCCTTTTTTTATGTAAACTTATGTAACAAATTGTAACATACTTGTCTACAGTCTTTGTTTATAAATTAAAAATGGCAAAATTATGACCACATTTTAATTTATTTTTTACAGTTAACCAAGATCCCCACTTGATGAAGCTGATAGATTAGTATCAGATAAAATCTCAACTGTAATTGTTGTGAGGTCAGCATCATAAACGCCTTCCACATTTAATGTACCTGATGCGCCTGCGCTATCCGGTGCAAAATAAAAACCTGTAACATTGTCAAAAGAATTACCTGATATCTCTAAACCACCAAGAGCTTTAAACTCATCAATAGTTAAATCAGTTCCTCCAACATTAACAAAAACAATTTTATCATTAGCTGAATCAAAATTATTAATTGTTATTTCTACATTTCCTTCTGAAGACAAACCATTACCGGATGATACATTAAATTCATAACGGAATTCATCAGCACCATCAGTTGCACTAATTGAAGTTGCTTCAGTTGCTGAAGGAATATCTATAACATTATATGTGACTGTTGTTTCTTCAGTTGTAGTTTCTTCTGAAGTAGTTTCTTCTGAAGTAGTTTCTTCAGTTGAAGTTTCTTCTGAAGTAGTTTCTTCAGTAGTAGTTTCTTCAGTAGTAGTTTCTTCAGTAGTAGTTTCTTCTGTAGTAGTTTCTTCTGTAGTAGTTTCATCCGAAGAAGTATCTGCAGGTAATTCCGAAGCTGTAGCATCAGAACCAGAGTCAGTCGAAGATGCGACAGTTGTTAATGAAGATGTAAATACAATTGTTATACTACTTAAATCTGCGTCAACAATACCAGGTAAAGTAACTGAGCTAGAAGCACCGGTTGCATCAGGTGCAAAATAAATCACAGTTTGATTATCAATAGTCTGACTTGAGATATCTATTCCAGCGGCTGACTTAAAGTTTGAAAGGCCATAACCAATCGGCATATCAGAAGCTAAAATAACAAGTTTATCATTCGTTTGATCAAAATCATTAATTGTAACTGGGCCATCATCAGCAATTAAAGTATCGCCAGAATACGTTGCATCAATAACAAAATTTTCAGAAGCATCAGTTGCTGTAACATCACCAGAAGTAATATCAACATTTGTACCGCCAACTATAGCCTGAGTATCTGCAGAAACGCCTCCTGATTCAATTGAAAGACTGACAGAAGATAAGTCTGCATCAACAACACCCTCTAAAGTAATAGAAGAAGATTTTCCTGCTGAGTCAGGTGCAAAATAAATTGTTGTTTTGTTGTCAATTGTCTCAGCAACAACGTCAACATTTGCAGCACTTAATAATGAATTTTTAGTAAATCCAGCTGGAACTGATTCAGAAGCCAATGTTAAAGTATCATTGTCAACATCAAAACCTTTAATAACGATGTTACCATCTAAAGCAACTGGGCTTCCATCGACAAATGAAACACTATAAACAAAATTCTCACTAGCAGATGATGCTTCTACTGTACCTGAAGATAAATCAATTCCTGTTCCTGAGGTCGTACCAGAAGTATCTGCATCAGCTTCACCTTCTAAAGCTGAAATAGTTATAGAAGATAAATCATCATCAGTAATTCCTTTAATTGTAAGGGATGATGAATTTCCTGATGAGTCAGGAGAAAAGAATATCACTGTTTGATTGTCAATTGTTTGTGATGAAATATCGATATTTGTTGCCGCAGCAAGATCAGCTGAAGTAAATGATCCTGGAGCACCAGGTCCCCTTAATTGAATACTGTCTTGGCTAGGATCAAAATCAGTAATAGTTACATTACCATCAACACCAACAACATCTGTGCCACTAAATTGTACATCATATATAAAGACATCTGCACCTGCAGTTGCAGCAACAGAACCACTATTTAAATTAATACCATCATCGGTTGTGGTATTATTGCCTGAGCCTGAGTCACCACCTGAGCCTGAGTCACCACCTGAGCCTGAATCACCACCTGAACCTGAATCACCACCTGAACCTGAATCACCACCTGAGCCTGAATCACCACCTGAACCTGAATCAGGGGTTGGGCTTACAGCGTCATAACCGCCGCCGCCGCCGCCGCCACAAGCAGCAAGAATAAGTGATAATGTAACAGCGGAAAATATTCCGGTATCTTTTTTCTTAACTGTAAAAATAGGAGGGAGTTTTTTTTCATTCAAA
>MDSX01091850.1_pt1 | contig 25185 bp, 30 predicted proteins | sample 811141 | NCBI WGS metagenome assembly MDSX01 (sample SAMN05326642, study PRJNA326480) | marine metagenome | isolation source: seawater | place: Atlantic Ocean: South East | collected 2010
GGATATATTCGACAATGGATATGGGAAAAATCGTAGAATTACATTTATCAAATCATACCGTCCATTAAATCTGCAAATTCTTCATTTAAACGCTTTCGACACATTTTGTGAGAAGGGTTTGTGATACATTTAGCCCATATACGTTGAATTTTTTTTGCGGAAACATGTTTACGAAACAACTCATATAGAATACATGGTTTAACACGAATAAACTTTACAATCCCAGTCATAATCTGTGAATCTGTGAAGGGTAATGATTTATATTGAATTTCTAAATTCTTGTTCACCGAAGTACACGTTTCGTTTATTTTACATTCAAAATAAACGGTATCCTCATGATTAAATACAAAAACCACAGGTTTTTCTAATAAAATTGTTCCATTTGGATATATTTTATAAATACCTCGCTCATAAGTGGTTGATTTTTCGTCTATAACCTCTTCATCCACCACAAACATCGTCACTACTACTCGAATCCATGGATATGAATGAACGTTGTTTTGTGTATTATTAAAATGAACGTTCCACTCGCTTTTATTCATTAGATGTAACATCAATGGTTTTCGATATTTTTCTGGAATAGATCCATACACCTTTGCTGGATCGTTTCCAGATAATAATATATGATAATCACCACGATCGAATATATTAGACATTGAACAAGGTTTATTTTCATCATCCAAATGAACATAATCACACATATTTGGATGATGAAAATGGTTGATAGTACCATCATACCACATCTGTCTTACAATTCCATTTTTTGGAAGTGTGTAATTTGATTTTAAATATAGAAAAATCAAAGTCATGATTGTATAATCCCAATGTAAATTGTTTGTGAAAATGAAACGATCCATAAATTCATACATTGATTCATTTTTATTACGTATCATATCAAAAACAGTTACCATTTTTTCGATGGTTGTCAACTCATCGATTGCAATTATTTCAGAATGAAATGGTAATAATAAACATTCTATCATTATTAATTCACAAGGTTTTATTGTTGTATGTAATACGGAAGAAACAATATAGATCGGATACGGTTCTTGTAATCGTATTGCATGTATATAACATTCAACTGATTGAGTTTTATCACAAATAACTGCGTAATACCCATTACATTCCCCATTACATTCAACAATATCCAACATTATTAGTTTGTAAAGGAATAATCTTAAAGTGAAAACTCGGGAACACAACATAATTTAAATAAACGTAATATTTCATGAAATTCTTTCGGTTTTCTGTAAATGCGTTGTGGATAATCATTGAAAAAATTTACAAGATCATACAAATAATGTAAATACTTGTTTTTCATGATATCTTTTTTATAACCTTTTTCGAAAGGATCTTCTATCCTAAGAATAATTCTAATATTATGTGAAAATATGTCGTTGACATTTTTATAAAACAAAAATAACTCTTTGAGTAATGCATATAAATGATGAGTGTATTGTGTGACTTCTGGCGTGTCTTGTCGTTTATTACTTTCTAACATGACATATACCAATACTTTCATAAAAATTTCATAATGTAATGTTTTATTCATGGTTATCATTCCCGTTTTTGTTCTAAGTATTGTACTGATTCTATTTACCCGATTCCAAATGACTGTATTTCTGAAATGTTTCGAAACTTTCGAATGATTTGTCATTAGAAAATAAAACAATTTGTAAGTATATTGTTGAAATTCGTCTAAAGAAACCAATAATTTCTTTCCTCTATTTATAATCTCACGTTTCATTTCTTGTTTTAGCGACACACGACATATCGGACAAGTTACATTTTGTCCATCACGATTTTTGGTACTGTACCATTTTCGTATACATTGGTTGTGAAATGTATGTTTACATTTCATTGTTGTAATAAAACGTTTCATTTTTCGTGAACATATTGAACAGTCTTTTTCATTCATAATTTGATATAAATAATTGATATTAACCAATACACGAAAAATAAATATTTAAATAATAATCAATGGTTTATTATAATAACTAATGAAACCATACACAGGTTTGCTCACGCTTATTCATGTAATTTACATTATATTTGTACAATGGTTAGGTCCATACATTTTATATTATTATATGAAAGATAAACCATGTAAATTTTTAAAATGGATTTTTATTTGGATAGTTATAATCTCTTTACAACAATTTCATTGGTATATACCACAAAGTAAAAGTGAATGTTTTTTATCTTATTTGGAAAAAAAAAGTGAAGACCCAAATTATATAAAGGGAAGTGATCCTAAAAAAACATATGCATGGGTATTATTACAAGAAATATTGCCTTGTAAATTAGAAATCGATACCATACGCAACATTCATTACAAAATCGCTAAATTATCTTATTTGGCGGCACTATTTTTTATAACTATACACAACAAATGTATTCCTAATTATCATACTACTAAACAAATCTTATTTGTCATCTTGAGTGTGTTCGTTACAACGAATATACATTCATACAAAAAAAATGAATAAATCATTTGGGATTCCAAGCAATAAATCTAGGAATGCATAGTATTCCAATTATCAATAAGATAGAATCAAATACAAATACTTTGTCTTTTATTTCAGGACACCATTGTTTATAATTTTGGATTTGTTTCGAGTTTTGTGGTTTAGCCCACCAATAAAACATCGATAAATAAGTGGGTCCCATATTTCGTTGACATTTATACCAATGGTCGTAATAAGCAAGTACTATATACGGAAAATACAATAACATGAGTAAAATCCATTTATTTTTTCTCGGTAAATACCAATATCCACTTGAAAGGGCAAGTGTGAACCATATACATTTCCAGTTCACAGATGGTTTTTCATGATAACAATTTGAATTACGCATATTATTGTGTATAATTACATATTTATTGTGTATACTTATTGTATTTCGTTAATCATTTTTATAACTTCAAATGTATTTGGTCTTTTTTTTGGATCAAAATGACAGCATTTCAGGATAATTGAATTCAATATTGTATCGTCTAATGTACTAGGAATAACAATTTTATTTTGAGATTTAGCAAATGCAAGTTGCATGGAATTCATGTTCAAATGATGGAACGGATACACTTCATTCCATATATAAAAAAATAACAATCCCAAAGAATAGATATCGGCGGTGTAATTGTAAGCATCATGATTTAGTACTTCTGGAGCTATCCAAATGTAAGTTCCTTTTTCCCCCGTATGTCCTATGTATTTTGCAGTATCTTTGCTGTTTACCAATTTGGATACATCAAAGTCGGCAATTTTGATTTCTCCGTGTTCGGATAACAATATATTGTCTGGTTTCAGATCTCGATGGAATATTCCACAAGGGGTTCTATTATGTAAGTAATGTAATCCGATCGTGATGTCTCTCATCATTGATATTTTTTTCATTCTTGATAAATTATTTTTATTCTTCGTTATGTAATTACGTAAATCTCCTCCTTTCATATATTCAAATATCATAAAGTTTTTATAAAATCCGAGAAATTGCACGATTCTAGGATGAATACATTTTGTAAGCACCTTCAATTCTTTGTGAACAGATCTTTTATCACCTTTGATCTCTTTGACACAAACCAATTGATGTCTCCATAGTGCCGTATATACATTAACAAACTCACTCGAATGAATGTTTTTCAAAAATTGTATATCAGATAGATTAATTTGATAATCAACTTTTGATGTTTCCATATATATCTCTTGTAACAATTAAATATAACTTTAAATGAACTATTCCCAATTAAAGACTAATCATTTGTTATACTATTATGAATTGTTCTCATTTCAATGCCAAAACAAACGTAAAATGTACCAATCAAGGTTATGTATATGATGAAAAGGATCAAAAATCATATTGTAAAAGACATTTTTTTAATAAAAAGATGTTAACGAACACATGTCCTATTTGTTTTGAAGATTATGGGAACAAACAACATCATACCCTATTGAAGTGTGATCATTTATTTCATCAAAAATGTTTGAATGATTGGGTTAGTCATGGAGGGAACACATGTCCTGTGTGCAGAACGTCATTATTTTGTCACACGTTTGAAGATGAATACTATACCGATGAAGATGAATATGAAATTGAAGAAGTGAATATCATAAATATGTCACACGAAGAAGCTGTAAATGCACTGACTTTGTTTTTCAATGAAGGTTATTCACTACCAAATAATACAATAAACACAGCAATGTCGATCCTTAATTGGTCCTTCTCAGCGAATGAACATTGAATATTTATTTTATGTAATACACTTAAACAATATTTTCATATTATATAAAATATGAATCGTGTTTTATCCTCCATTTTAAACCTGATAATCATTCGTCCAAAACCTAAAAAACACATCAATGTACCACATCGTCCAGTCCATTGTAGTTCAACGGCTTCATTTGTAGGAGATGATATTATTCATGAAACAGATAATAATATACCACCAACGAATGATATACCACTTGATTCGATTGGAAGTTATTGTATTAAAGCAAGTGTCGATTTGGTGAATAATACAAATTCAGAAACTGTTTATAATATTGTTGGTTACGATGTTGATTTAAATATTCAAAACAAAGTATCCAAGATTTGTAATTCTTATCGCGCAGGTGATGAAACGCTTATTTGTAGGAATGAAAAATTAGTGTTTTTAGGACCGAAAAAAAAATGCGACGGTAACGTAACAGTTACCGATGTAGCAACAAACCAAGAATTCTTTTTTTAAATATATTATGACAAATGGTCTCAAGAACACTAGTTATTAAAATATCCGGAACAAAATGTGCGATTTGTGGAAATCCTCGAACAAACCCATTCATCATGTATAATATGTCACTATATATGTGTTCTACATGTACGTCTATTTTTGGATCAAATCCACCATACAATATTATATATAAGAAAACCACTTAAACTAACATCATTATGTGTTTATATAAACATGAATTGTCTATGTTTATCTGATCCATATTCACTTCGAAAAATATTAAAACAGACAACCGTGAATTTAAAGATTCCGATTCAAAATTGTGATCATGCATGTTATTTGTCATTAGTTTTATTAAATACGTCAAAGTTTGTAGTGTTTAATTTTACCAAAGACGATTTGAATTATCAATTGTATGCTGATTTCGAAACGAACCGAATATATAATGTGGAAGAACAAATAAGTGTATTTTATACAGGAATCAATTTGTGGAAGTTTACATCGTACGAATATTTAACAAATCAATCAAAACAAACAATCGCGTACTGGTTTACGGACATTATTAAACAATTATGCAACTCGTTTTATGTAATTGAAAAAACTTATTTCAAACACCCGATATATGATTACGCTACAGATGCTAGAATAAATTATATTGTACAGACATGTACACCCGATGTGAAACAAATTATACAAAGATATTTAAATCATGTTCACCAAAAATCTAATTATAAAATAGAACTATTCAAAAAAAGGCGTTCATTTTCAATATGGACAAAATGGTATTTCAATCCAGATAATATAAATGGGTTTGTGAAACGGTTCTTAACGTAAACTCAATTATATTGTTGTTGAGAAATATATTCTGTGACGATTCGTATCATTTTCCATAATTCACCTTCATAATATTCACGACCGATATCTGATCTATTTATAAATTGTTGATCAAATACATCTATGAAATAAGTTTCAACTATATTAATGTTCGTAGTGCAATAAAAGCATAAATACAAACAACTATTTTTTGGATAAGCAGGCATTCTATATTTCATGTTTACCGTTTTACCAATTTTATATATCGGTTCTTTTGTTTTTATAAATTCTCTTTCTTGAATGATGTATATATATCCCGGTTTTTCGCCGATTTTTGGTTGAGGTAATGTTTTAGGTGATGTATACTTTTGGACTGAACTGTTTTCCAAACGACGACAACATTGGAATAAACGCAACATTGTTACATACATTACATTATTTTTTTAAATTCTACATATAATTATAAATTGGTGCGAATTTTAAATGACGACATCAGACGAATTTTATAAGATACATTTACAATGTACGGTAGGAGTTCATGAAGATTCCGGTGGAACTATTTATATAGGTGTATTTACAAACGATTATGGAACTGTAAACGAATTGGAAAATAATGGTGTGAAAGATGATATGATACAATTTTTATTTACTGAATCGAACATTACAACTATAAATTTCAACGAGTCGGACCTCGTTGTCCAAGTTGATGAAGATATAAATTATGTGTTTGATACTATTTACTCAATTGAATATACACCTATTGAACTGGTAACCTATTATTCCGTATATGTTATCGCCCGTGATTCTTATGGAAATCAAAGTGATTTGTTTTATGGTGGAAGAGGACAAATTCATCCACAAGAACCACCTACAGTTTCGTTTCAATCATTGTATCAATTAGATGCAGAAAATGATGCGGCTCTTTTGTACTATACCTTAGAAAGTACGGTCAAATGTAAAGCAAGATTTATATTATCTTCTTCCAATATTGACGCAAATTCGTTAAACGAAAATGATTTTTTGAACCCAATACCATCTATTGTGGATGGTTATTATTATGATACAGGTAACATTCTTACTACGTTGGAATCAAACGTGCATACGTTTACAAAATATATCAATGATTTTACAAATCAAAATGATTATGATCCATTTGTTGATTATACCAAAAATTTATTTGTATATGCGTACACTAATAATTATAATCCTCATAATCAACATGAAATATCAGGACCGTATGAAATTCAACGTTTTTATGATCCCGAAGTTTCTTTTGTAGCATCTATTGTTGATTATAAAAAAAGAGACTATTCAACAGAACTTACAATTCAATCATCCCATCCAAATGTAGAGTATTTCGTAGCTTTATTCAATTCACCAATATACGATCCGGATAATAATGGACTGTTAAAAACACATACGTTTCAGGGCGGTTTACATGATAAAATACAGTCTACATCCCAATTTGTCGTTTCCATATCCGAATATTATACTGAATTAGGTAATATAAATTCAAACACGTCATTACAACATGCAAATAATTACTATGTATATCTTTTTATAAAACACATATCTACAAACCAATATTCCGAATTTGCAAATATTACTATTGTTACGGGTGCAGAACCGATTTTGTTAACAAATACCGCAGAATATGTATTAGAAAACAATACAATCATTGTATCCGCTTCGATTGAAGAAGAAAGTGGGGGTGTTGTTCACGGCGTTTTGTTTGAAGAACCGTTGAGTGTAGATGAAATGAATTCTTTGTCCATAATTTCTATGGAAGAAATAACAACCTCATTACCAAATCATGTTTCTAATATATCATATACTTTCAATAACTATTATTCAACTATAAACAACCTATCAAGTTTACCAATTGATATAGAACATGTATATTATGTATACTTCCATCTTTCAGATACGCTGAATAATTCAAGTGTATATTTATTCAATAAACCTGTTTTTCAAACGTCTTTGAACACTGAATTAGTACTAAATGAACATATTCATTATGATTTTGGATCTTTTCAACTCAACAATAACAATAATTACATTTCCAACAATACGATTGGAAATATAGACGTGCAATTTTACGAAGCTCATAAAACATGGTTAGGGTCTGTGGAAATTGATTTGACTCATTCCGAATGTACGGATATAGTTGAATTAAGTATTTACGCGAGTAATGTACCAAATATATTCGAAACTCAACTTCCAGTTGTTGGAAATACAAATATAAAATCAGGTCAAGTCCATCATATACCTATTACAACACCTTATAGTCGGGTAAATTCATATGATTATTTACAACAATACTACAGAATTGTGATAAAATCTTCTGAATCTGTGAATATATTCACATCCATTCGTTTTAATATTGAAGTATATGATGATCGAAAACCTACCATTTCTAATCTAGGATTGACGGATGATTCCAACACACGTGCATTAATTTCGTTTGATATATCTGAATACAATGATGTTATAGCAACCGGATTCCTGTCCTTGTATGAATATGGAAATCAACAAGAAATTGATGATATACACGATACATTAACTTCAACGTATTCCACCGATTTTATATATACAGCCAATAAATCCATAACAACCAATACTGTTATCGTTGATCCATATTCGTCAACTAGTGTGTACGATCAACAACGGTTATCAGATTATTACGTTTATTTGAGATTTATCGATCAGTCGCCTTTGAACAATACAAATACTGTAAAAATAAATCCAGATGGTCGGTCCGATATAATATCACCGCCTGTGATTACCGATCACAATGTTATTACTTTGTATTCAGATAGTAGTGCGATTCGTATAACGTCCAATATATCACAGCCTTCTGTAGAATATACACCATTTAAATACATCAACATTGTTTTACTTCAAGGTACTGCTCTACCATCACCAATTCCTTATCCAAACGAATATCATTTTGAAGACGTCGTGGTGAACGAGCTTGTACATTCCACTTATTATAATGAACCCATACGTGAGGGTGAATCGTACGATGTATACACATACGCTATGAGTGGAAGTGGTTACGAATCATATCATACTACAAATGACTTGGAATTAGTTTCTGAACCACCTTTGGTACATATTGATAATATTACCAAAATGGATTCCAGCACTATACGTGTTCGTTTCCAAATGATTGATAATTTATCCGAAGCCAATGTGTATGTTGGTCTATTTTTGAACGAACCGACTTCGGGTGTAAATCTATTCTTGTCTACTTACACTACACCTGTAATTGAATCCAAAAACATTGGTAACGTAACCATTGATTTTTATCAAGCATATGCTTCAGAATATAATGTGGACGAAACGGTGATTTTGGACGCGGATGGAACTTCTTACTATATCATTGCGTACGCCCAAGAAACATACGCGATAAATCCTAATTCGTTTCAAGCCAACGCGTCTTACTACGGTATGACGCTCGGTGAACCTTCAAACGATGATATTATTGGTACAAATCCTGATCTAACCACAGACACATATGACGATGTTCTGGCAATTGTTTCCGAAGGAGATACGATTGATATGCCATTTTCGGGAGAACGTAGTTTTATTACGGATTTTGGTGGAGATCGAGGTATATTAACGGGTGCTGAAAATGATCCACAAACGATAACCATCACAGCATCATTTTTCCCCACTAATTTGGATAATGAAATCACATTATTTACAATAGGTGCTTATAGTTTACATGTTCATAATCAGATGGTGTACGTAAACGAATTCGGTATCACTTTATTTCAAGCAACGAATAATATTCGTCTTCGATTAAAAAAATGGAACAATGTTGTATTTATAGTGGATGAAGTTGGATCCCAAATTTCTATATATATAAATCATAAAGAATATACTCATACGAATATTACATTGGGGTCAAGTGGATCAATCACTATTGGTCCTTTTTATGGTGGTGTGACGAATATATCCGCTACTGAAATTTACGTTCCACCTTCTGCAATCATATCGCAAACCGATGTATTCCCTCCTCAAGTCATTGTAGATTCTTCTAATATCACCGTTCAAGATGCAAGTAGAATCGTTTGTAATGAAGGAACATTTACGATAGAAGATTCAATGTCTTGTAGTGTATACTTTGGAATATTCGATTCGTATTATGGATCTTCTCAACCGTTTACCAATCAATATGATCTCATTGTAAATCATTTAACAAATCCTGCAAAATTGAAACAAGACGGTAGTCGATCTGTATTCAAACGTATTTTAGCGGATGATATTCGTTCTTTGGTGTTGGAAACCATCACGTTTACAGAATATTCAGATCTTACAAACACATATTCATTAAATGCTACAGATAACGTATATCATCTATATGCATTTACAGAGGATACAAAAACACCGGTATCAAATAGTAAATTGTTATATTGCGGACCCATTTACGGTCAAACTATTGTGGATTCAGAAACTCCTCTCGTTCCTCCTGTTATTTCTTCGTTCACATTCAACTCTAATTCAGACGAACGTGTCGCAAATATACAACTTTCTTCTATTGATGACATTTCACCGACATTTATTGTTTCTGCGTATCCTGCTTCCATACAACTTGGATATTCTGGGAGAGAGATCATTCAGTCACAAATGTTGGCCTACGGCACCCATTTCTCTTCATTAACCAATCGAATATTATCATCTTACTTTACAGATTTGTCTACATCCGAACAAACGACAATGTCTTATAATGAGAATTACGTCATGTATGTACTTGCAATTCACCCAGTCACCAATTTAATGACCTTGTCCGAAGATGGAATACTTGCAAATACTGCTTTAGAGCCCTCAATCACGAACATATCTTTGAATCAATCCAATATATCCAGTTTGGAAACTGAAATAACATTGGTGTTTGATGTGTATGAAGAATCTTCTTCAATTATATATACGGCTTTATTTGTCACGTCACAAACCATGAATGATGTCGTCCGTTTTTTCGAAGAATCTGAATTTGATACTCTTCAAAACACTCGATATAAAATACACCGAGATCCGACGGACGATGTATCAACTCATTCACATACTTTTACACACATACACACAAATATATTATTTCACGACGAAATTACAAGAATACATGGTGATCATACCATATATGCATATGTTTATGTAAAAGATACACAACATGCTACTCGGAATATTATATTTGAATCCATTTCACCTTACCAAGTGTCATTGAATGATTATAACACAAATCCAACTATATCTATCACATCATTAAATACAAACGATAAATCGTTTGTGGTTTCTGCGAATGTTATTCATGGAACTTACGAAATATCGAATACAACACTTGATACTACAATTAAAATTGCTGCGTTTACACAATCACACGATAACTCTGATTTAATCGATTTTTTCAACACCGATTTCGTTTCACCTAGTGTCACCATACAAACAATCGATCACACAACTTCATTATCAAACACATCAGATAACGTAAAAGACTATACTAACATTATATTAACAAATGCAATATCAATGCATTATTTAAATAAACATATTGTTGTTAAAACTTCAGGATCAAACTACCTATTTTACAATGATTCATTAACAAATAACCCCGAAATATTTTTGTTAAAAGGATGCACTTACATTATAAACCAGGACGATTCATCAAACAACTTCCATCCAATATATTTCGAACATTCAGATGGAAGTGAATTTACAGACGGGATCTATTATATAGCAGATGGAATCAAATATGAAACCAAATCAGAATATAAAAACGTGTTTTCAGGTGCCACAAGTAGATATATTCGTTTTACAGTCCCTCAAACATCAGATATAACACACATTTATTACCGTTGTATGAATCATTATAACATGACAAATACAGTTTATTTATTGAACGAACCATCTCACGAAGATATGTATGTATCCACAAAAACAACATTTCCATTCACAGATTATTATATATACGCATATGTTGATAACGATACACCTCGATTGTTAACAGATATTACGTCTTCAGGTCCTTACCAAACGGGTATACATCCTACCATATCCACTATATCTTCATCTTTTAGTATAAAAATTAACTAATTAATACTCTATTTTGTAAAATAAATATATTGAAATGGTAATTAAAAATTACATCGGTGTTCGAACATTGTGAAAAATAGACCAGAGAATATACAATTTGCAACATTGAGTACCATTCAACGTTCTCCGCAATCACGTTGTACGAAAAGTGACAATGGTAATATTATATGCATCTATGAATACATGTGGATAGATTCGAGAGATGGACGAACACGACGAAGAAAAGTTGTCGAAATGTTTCATGCCGATGGCGATTTTTAATATCACTTTAAGAATGATTGCAACAAGTACATAGTCAAGTTGTGATTATGACGATTACACGCGCCATGAAACACGGCATAGTCGCGAAGACTGTATTGACAACCCCAGGTATTGTGACGCAAATCGCAACACAACTGTTATGTTTGAATGATACACAAGAAAATCGTGCATACGGTAATGAAGGTGTCGTTAATTTATATTTCAGCATGAATAACGACCAATTACGATATGAATTAGTTCCGTTCATGGAAGATATTCGTCTGACTGTCATCAAAAATAGATTGATAAAAAACACACATCAATATATTGAGGATGTATCCAATGCAAAAAACAGTATAAAAAAGGCGGAATTAGTTTTACGGTTGTTCAAATATTTGTGTGATTGTGGGGATGATAAATATTTATTGGGTAAAACATTTGCATATACGATTGGTAATCAGCTCGATATCATCATAAATCAAGCATACGATAATCCAAAAACATCACATATCGTTCCTAAATTGAAAGGATACAAACAGGATTTGTATCATTTCACTTCATGGGGTGAAGATAAACAAAACGATAATTGAAACATTCAATAAAAAATTACTTAAACGTACCATAATAAATTATATAATTCACTATGGAACCGGACACTATACTTGTATGTACGCTTGTTATATGTTTCTTCTTTTATGTTATCATTGAAGTTTGTCAACATTGTATACCACATGAACATTATAAACACTACGTCGAATATGATACTCCTATCTAATTAATTATATACCGCTCAATACCATTTTTTAATTCCTATCAATTCGTTGTCAGACATTGAAGTAAAGTAATAATTTATCATAATGACAGCATCGAACACAGGCAGATTCATGAATTGCCTTATAGAATCGCCATAGGCGGGCAATTCCGTACACTCAAATAAAAAACATTTGACATCTTGATGTTCAATTATTTTTGTATATATATATTCTTTAAATTCACGATTACATGATTCATAATTTAATCGTTCACCGGTAGAAATTCCTTTAAATGAAGGTAGTTACCTTAACTTTCGTGGCGTGAACGTATTGAAGTATAATCACATTAACCATATTAAAACACCCCAAAAATGTGTGGTACCCTGCCAAAAGGCGTGAATGGAAAAAGCGTGAAACGGTCTAATTAAGAATGATTCTATGTGTACCTATTGATTATTCATTCATTATTCATTATAATATTTTATATTCATTTGATGTAAATCATTCAAATATCCGTCGTATTTGAACCCGACCTGGTTTCCCAAATAGTCACCTGGTATAATTCTATACCTATATGTATCACCTGATTGATTAATAATAGTATGAACACCAGGGTTCATATCAAGTTTCGAATGATTTTGTTGACAATACTTGGATATTGACTTGTTATATATCGGCGGACCAGTCCAACTTTCATATGTCACCGGTTTTGTATTCAGGATTGAATCCACTGTACCATATAAAGCAGCTTTAATGAACGGATGTTTTGGAATAGTTATAATAATCCATTGATGTAGATCTTTACGCCGTCCAGTCCCAGAAATAAATTCATCATTGTTTTTAATTATTTTTTGTAAAGGTGTGATTGCATATGTGTCAGCATCTGCGTACACACCTCCGTAAAGATACATTAACACTAAACGGAATAAATCAGCCTTCATGGCGCCTAAGCTAGAATAATCTCGGCACAACTTTCGGTAAGCTTGTTGTATAGTATCTGGTGTGTTTGACATGATGTTGTTCATATCTTCATCCGTGTAGTATCGATGTTCATATTCTGGATTCATATTTCTCCATGAATGAATTGATTTTGCCATATTTGGTGGAACGTTGTTATATTTGTGTGTTTGATGAATGATTTTGGGAATGCGTTGCTTATCATGTACGTTTACATTTGGATAACGGACTGGTGAAATAAATACGAATTGGTGCATGTTTTTATATTTATAAACCATAATCAAACACATGACTATGATACATAAAATAATACACAATTTCATATACAATTATAATATATAAAGATTATTTTAAAAGTATTTAGTATTTTAAATATATAGTATTATACTATTTATATTATCATTATTTGTTGTTATTTTTGTAGTGAAGAAAAGCAAAAAGTACAAGGTTTGGAAAACGGTGAGCGGAACTTACCAGAAATATACCGATCCTTTTGAAATCTTATCATTAAAATTGTTAGAAGAAAAACATCCATGTACGTGTGGGAAAGGACCTCATTTCCCACGTATTATATCACAAACAGATAATCTGATTGAAATTACAGGTTGTGGTGAAACAATAAATAATCTCTACAAATCAAAGTACAATATATACCCGATTATGAAATACAATTAAATTGTATTTTTAACTCGTTGTACGGTGCAATTATCGTGTATACTGACATTTATCCGTGGAATATATGCGTGGACGATGATTATCGAATTTCATTGATTGTTTTCGAATCAATCACGTTCAAAGACCGTCCTAACTATACATATATATTTTCAAACGCACATATCTATTATTTATTCGTAACGTCCATGATTGGAGGTTACATTTACAATAATACCATGTTACGTTTGTCATATAATCCATATAAATACGACGAATATCGTTTACATTTTATAAAATGTATGCTTTGCATAATATAGTACTAGACCTATTGAAATCTGCCTCCAAATCCTAATTCCCTTTTAAGATTGGTTAAGGCATCCAATGCATAGTTTATATCTTCATTATTCAAATCATCTGTGTTATTGCTACTAGGGTTGTTGGTGTTATTATCTCTATTTAAAATATACCAGGCAGCGATGGAAACACCCAATACACACACACACACTAGCATTATCAAAATAATGCCTTTTTTATTTTGCATCTTTATATTATAAATGATCGTTTTTTTTTTATCTTGTTCAATTTGTTGTTTGATATTGATAGTCATATTCTTTCTTTTGTATTTAAAGGGTTTCATCATGGGATTTCCTAAAATTATTCGTAAATGGAAGAGTATAGAATACGAAGATTGTGATACATTATTGGAATCCTTAGATTCATTCCAAACAGACTACAATAAATGGTGTTCCATTTTAGGATCACATATAGTGAATCGTACCGTTTTAAATGTAATTACATTATCATCAGATAAATCTGAAAAAAGGGTTATAGATGCGTTAAAAGGTGATACAATTTATATATGTCAAACTATGTTAATGAAGTGGTTCAATAAATGTATATCTAATTTGAATTGTGGTGAAAATCATAAAAATAAGTTTTTGTCAATAATTGTCGAAAATTGTCCAAAAACATAATAAAAGATATTGTATAATTATATAGAAATGTTTATATTTTTGACATTAGTTTTATGTATGATATGTATAACTTTATATGGATCATCCATATGGTATACTACTCAAAATGATAACGATTATTCAAACAATTTAGGAGGTTCGTTTTCCAGAAACGGTTCGAGCTCACCTTCCGGAGTGAACGGTTCGAGATCACCTTCCGGAGTGAACGGTTCGAGATCACCTTCCGGAGTGAACGGTTCGAGCTCGCCTTCCGGAGTGAACGGTTCGATCTCGCCTTCCGGAGTGGATGTTTTGTCTTCCGAAATAGACGAAAATACTTATACTTTATCAGATTCTCTTGTATTTGCTAGTCTGGATAGATCAGATTACGGCCCACCCACTGTGTTCTCAAAAGGTGATCCTGATTATAATTATGGATATGGAGACTCCCAAATAAACCCCCGTAAATTATCATTCAAATATATAAATACTGACAATGAATATTTGGATGAATATAACAGTGACATTAGAAGAAGAAGTAGTGGTCTAGATAGAGCAGACAAATTCTATATTAACCCAGTTGAACGAGTGGAATGGTCTGAAGAAACCCAGAGCTTGACTGGTTTTAATAAATATAAAATATGCACAAATAAAGGTGACAATTGTTTTAGGGCGTCTGGTAATACGGTGACAAATACAACAGGCAAAGGGAGAGATCGGAATTGGAGATTGGTTAAGATTAATGCTAAAGACCAATACATTCTTCTGAGTGACACTGATAAGTATATATGTATCGACGAATCGGATCCAAGTAATCCAGAAACCAATTTGAAGTTGTGTGAATTAGATGATTACGATAAGTCAGCGTTTAAAGTAACTTTGATAACGCACCCAGAGACGAACGTCATTAACGAACACAACCATTTCCAGGAGATAGCTCGGACCTTGGAGGAGGAGACTTCCGATGGTCGTGACCTTGTTGAAGGTGTTGTGGAGGATGTTCGTGAAGGATTAAGTGATGCTCGTGATACGGGACAGGATATAGGGGAGAGGGTATGTTCAGGTATGTGGGGCTGGACCGGGGCGTGTTGAATCAATGATTTCCTATAATATATACGATAATATGAAACGAGCCATTTCTTTGTAACCTTTGATACTCATATGGTATCCGTTATGAGCCCATAATTTTGAATCAGGACTATATAAAAATCTTTCTCCAAACGGAATATACTCGACGAATGGTTGTGAATTACACCATGTATACAATTCTTGATTTAATTTCAAACGCTTTCTTTCACGCATTAGTCGTGTATCATAAACTTGAGGAATTGACAATGCATATATAAAACCAATTCCCTGATGAAAACAATAACGATGAATCGCTTTTATTTTTGTGATTATCATTTGATGTGATTTATTCAACAAATCGTTTGTTCCAGAAAGTATGATTGCGATATCGTATTTTGATATGTCGATGGTTTTCAAATGTTCTAAAATTTGATGTGATGTTCTTCCACTTAATCCAACATTCTTTATGGTTACACAATCTCCTAACATAGATTTTAAGGTTGTCGAATAAGGATAATATCGTTGCGTATCTTTTGTTACATACCCTTCTGTAAGCGAATCCCCGATACAAATAATTCTCATTTACTATGTTTCAACGAATATAAATTTGTGAACAAATATTTAAAAATAATATTTTAATTCATAATATGAATGAGTACAACCATACTGATTTCGAGTGTGTAATTTGTTTGGATCAACTCGAAGAACAACATAAAATTCGTTTGATGTGTGATCACGAATTGCACGAGGATTGTTTGAAATTATTGTTAAATGAAAATGAAATATGTTTATGTCCTATATGTCGAAAATTCATTGGTATGTATAATATACCGCGTGATATCACGAATCATCAAACATCTTCTGTAAATTCTTACAAAGTTCGATTTATGATTATATGTATTTATTTTTGTTTTGCATTTTGTTCTTTTATATACATTCAATACATGTATCTTTCCAATAAATTGGCAAATGATTAGTATCATATATTACATTCCATAATCATGATTGTTTGTCTCAAACCAAATTTCGTATTAATGATATCATCTACATGTGATTCACATACAGTGTATTTGACTAATTGATATTTGTCTGTGATTACATAACAAGCACGGTCATTGCATATCGTACAATACATGTTATTCATATGTTACCACTAAGTACGTATTAATATCTGTTATTTAAATAAATTTCATTGGGAATAATTCAATTTATTGTTTACGGAAATTGTTTGTTAATTGTCTATTAATTGTTTGTATGAAATAACAAGGTGCAAATTGTTGTATTAATACGTTCGTACAAGTATTACCTACATTCCATGAAGGACATCCATACCAATAAATATCGGCGTCTTGTTCTATGTAAATTTCACATAACATACCACATTGACAAATAGGTCGTTCATCTTCAATATCGTTTTCGATTATCATTTTCCTTTTAAAATATGAAACTTCATTAGTAAATATACGGTCGTTGTACATGAGATTTAAATCTTTCGTCAGCTTTTGTACAAACCATTTGGCATAATAGCTATTACGTTTAAAATACTTGTTGTATTTTATATTTGTGGCTACATTGTACAAACCCAATAAATACACGGGTCTATGTTTTCTAGTAAACGCACCATATTTTCCCAAAAAATGTTGATCCAACGTAGTATCGATTGTTTCTGTTTCTCCAATAAAAAAACGGTTATCATTACAATATAAAATATAAATCCAATACATCAAGGTATACTAATATAATTGACGCGATTAAATGTATGCATGAAATAACATTCGGCTGCCAAAAATGAAATTAACACACCACAAGTCAATGTCACCACAATTACACCGGGTTCCATATATTATTCATATGAATACGTTTACTTTAAGTGATTTAATGTAGATTTTCAATATATTTAAGAATAGAGCTTTTGCGTAAATTTAATGCAGAATTTGTTGACAAAAACGCATTTTGACTCCAATCATGTCGCATACATTGTTCTACAAATGATCCTTTATTTGGAATTAAAAACTGAATACCATATCCACGTCGATTTGGTAGTTCTTCAAACGTTTGATATGCCTTCATATATTCTTTACCATAGCATGTTGATGGCAAATAAACATCACAACTTGTTAATTTGGATTTGTTTCTTGTTGATGAAGGTGTTCCTCCATCAGATAACGAATATATTTTGACTACAGTGTCTTCGATCGAAGACCTAAATTTCTCATACAACGTATTTTTATGATACCTGGACCATATTTGGAATATACATTCTACTTTTACTTTTCTTCCTTCCGGATCATAAAAAATAGAATTTTGTAATTTACTATTATATATAAGGTTCATTTGTACGCGATTTCGTGTTGAACCTTTACCATCGGATTCGAATAATTGAGGAAGTATGAAACAAACATAATCCGCATATGTTTGACACGCGTTAATAAATCGTAATGCAAGATTACCACGTAAACCGAAAGGTGGGTTTCCTATCACTACATATTTCTGTCCTTCTTGAATAGATGGTTCCCATGTTAAAAAATCTTGGTTTATAACCTCTTTGTGTCTAGGTTCGATATCAAAACCAATTCTTTTTTTTTGTGGAAGCAATTGTAAAAACGCACCATTTCCTGCAGATGGTTCTATATAGTTATACTCATCTGGGTCATCACCATATTTCTTTATGGTGTCACGAAACGTATCCCAACACCATTGAGCGGTTTCAGGAGGTGTAAAAAATTGATCCTTTTCTGAAAACGTATATTTATCGTAATGTATATCTGTACCTAACATACGCAACAAATCCATTTCGTACGATTTTGGTGTTTTTTTCTGTTCGATCCATCGGATTACCGTGCCTTGCGCAACATTTAAATAATTTGCTATCTTTGACGCCGTATGTTTTTTCAGTAAATCGTTTAATATAGTATGACTGGTCATATACATATAGTATCATCAAAAACTCTTAAAGTGATTCACGAAAAATTGTTTTAATTCAGAATGTGTGGTTGACGGGTTTACATGGATTGTATATCCACTTGAGATCATCGTATTAAATGTTTGTTCACTAAAATCCAGTTTAAATACATCGTTTGTACCTTTTCTTGAATGTGGTCGTCTTCCTGTAATTGTATAAATCTCTTCAAATGATATTTTTGGTAATATTGTTATATAATACGTGTTCGGAGAAATATCTACAAATAAATGAAAATCGCATCCTTCTTTGCGTATGGTTTCGTGTTGAAACGATCCATGTTTACCTAAGCGTGCCGTCTTACATTCAACTCTATTATTTTCGACAATGATATCGAATGTACCATTTGGATTATTTTTATTTTTCGTTCCTTCATAAATATAAGTTAATTCCAACAGTTCACACATATCCTTTATTAAATGTTCTCCAACATTTCCTACATTATTACATTTTAGATCTTGAATTGGTGAAAATAAACTGGTATTCCATACCTCATTATCTTGTTTTTCTCTGGTTGTTTGTTGAGAAATTACGTTCTGCATCAATGTAAGAAACACATTCGTAGTTTTCGAATCATGATCTATCAGTTTCAAATTAGAAATAGCCTCATGATAATCAAATTCATAACGTTCACTCAACAATCGAACGACACCAAATAATTCATTATTAGACACATCCGTACAAACTCGAAACGTTAACATGTTATCGTGACTATTATGTTGCCATAATTCATCATGTTCGTTAATCCATAATTTTGAATAATGTGATGACAATAAACAACATGAATCGTCCAATGTATAAAAACTCACCTTGTTTGACATATACACATGCTTTCCATTTTTGTGAGCGGTGACATGCTGTCCGGTTTTAGAATGTAAAACACGGTAACCTTGAATATCAGGTATAATATTATAATCATTTACGATAACCTTTTCATTCACATTATTATAATAATAAATAAACATGATTATATACTCATCGTTTACTGCAAAAAATCTTTATGTGATTTTCATTTTATACACAGAGTAATCGTGATCTTTATATTCTTCATGTACAGTCATTTCCCATGTTGACGTTAATTCATCCACACGAATAAATGTATCACATTGAAAATCCCCAAATACACGTGTAACATGTATTTCACGAATCAACGGTTTAAAAAGTTTGATGATTTCCGAACCACCAATGACAAACATATCATCACGTTGATTTGATGTATATTTGGTCATGAATTCATCCATTGTGTAAACAAATAAATTTTCTGTTTTGCGATACTCGTCAAACTTTGAATCATTCGGTTCATATGTAATGACTATACTTTTCCGATATTTACCAGGCAATGGACGTTTATTGATTGGTAACGAAAAAAATGTTTTGGAACCCATAATCATTGTAGAATGTTCGGTTAATTTACGAAATCGTTTTAAATCTTCTGGGATGTTCCAAGGAAGTTTGTTATTCTTACCTATTCCAAACTTATTGTCATGTGCCACAATACACTTCATGATAAAAAACAAGTATAGTTAAATCTTTAATATCTCTCATAAGAATATCAACTTTGAAGATATCAACTTTGAAGATATCAACTTTTGAAGATATCAACTTTTGAAAATATCAACTTTGAAGATATCAACTTAAAGATCACAAGTTATGTGTGTTAAAATTATGTATCAACTTGTTACTATATTCGATACCGAAACGTCCGGTCTACCTGTCAGACCGTCAAAATATAAACGATATGCGGATCCGTTCGAAGAAACAAATTTATACGCGAATGCAAGATTAGTAGAAATTGCTTATGTAACTTACATGGTGAATAAAGAAAACAATGAACGTGTATTGTTAGATCAACGTTCCATGCTTGTGATTCCAACTGATTTTCAGATCACAAACAGTTCTATTCACGGAATCTCACATGAAATGGCAAATACCTATGGTTATTCTATCCACAACGTACTCGAACATTTTATGGATGTTGTAAAACGTTCGGATATTTTGGTTTGTCATAACGCGGATTTTGATAAAAATATAGTCGGTGCTGAGTTAGTAAAAAACAATTATATCGATTGTGCCAAGTACTTTTTTTCAAAAACATTTGCATGTACTATGAAAATAGCTACCGAAAAATATAAAATGCAACGTTTTCCAACATTACAAGCATTGTATAATCTGATTGGGTCTTCGCATCTTCATAGTTGGGAACAACAACATCGTGCCATGGACGACACTCAACGTACAACAGAATGTTATTTTAAACTCTAATTTTGTCATTTGGAATTATTGCGTATACGTTTCAGGAGATAATTTAGTATATAATTGGAAACCCTCTTCGAATGCCAGCGACGGTTTGTTTTGTGTTTCTATTTGTACCTTTTGAATGATTTGTACCTTTTGAATGATTTGTATTTCTATTTCTATTTGTGATTTTTGAATGATCTGTTTTTAAATTTTCTAATGCTTGTATTGCTTTTTCTATATTTTTCATGTTTGCAAAATTAGTGGATGAATCATTATTCAATAATACTGGTTGACCGTTTTTGGAAAAGTTTATTCCAAATGTTTTTCCTACAGGTTGTCCGTTTTTTGTAGGTCTATCCTTTTTTTTCATTGCATTTTGTAACATGCGTCGAAATGTTATATTTTTGTGTTTAATTGACTTTGCAAGTTCTCTCTCTTTAGGCGTTCTGATTTTAAAACCTCTCTTTTTAGGGTACACTTTCAAAGAAGTATTCATTTAATAGTTTAAAACTTATAAAACATGTAATAAATAAAATAATATTATTTCATTTTTGTATAATACAAGATTGACATGACTGTTGTACCTATTATACATATGAAATGTGCTTTATTATGTAAGGAGGTATATACTAAGAAAAATCATATTCAAGTACGTTATAATAAAAAGGATAATCATCTGATTATAGCGATAGAAGGTACATATGATTGGTATGACTGGTTAGATAATTTAGCGGTTTGTAAGCGAAAAGATGTTCATATCGGGTTTCGAAAACACGCAACTTATATAAAACGGAAATATAATTTGTCTCGGGTGTTGTCAAAGTATAAAAACAGTAAAATATATTTATGTGGGCATTCATTAGGAGCTGCATCGGTAGCTTTGATATCATATGATTATAAAGACATGTATGATATTGAAACCGTCATGTTTGGTGCTCCACGTATTGGAGGTGAACATTTCAGAACTTTGTTTGATGATAAGATGCACGAACATGTAATTGAATACAGGTGTGTACATGATATTGTACCTCATCTTCCTTTTGAATGTCTAGGGTATACGTCTTTATTAAATGATACTGTCATGCTACACCCAGTATCACATCCCTTCCAATTGTTAAGTAATCATGGTATAGAAACATATATCGACGAACTGGATCGGATTTATAACCAACAACATGTAGATGATTTGAAAAATGAATGATCGTATTCCCAACCATATTCGTTAATCATAAGACAACCGTCGTAATCGTTTTCAGGCCATTCAAACCAACCGGACATATTATACTTCTCAAGTATATACTTTATATCAGAGTGATTCCATACAACTAGAACATTGGTTGTTATATAATTCGGCAAATCTTTTACTTCGTTACATAATTCTATATTTTGACCCATGAACGTACACAAATTGGAAGCAGTTTGTAATGGACGTATATGATTGTTTTGTGTTGTTGGGTAACGTGTAAACACTCTACCGATTTGTAGAGGTTTTATCTTTTCATACATTGATTTTGTGTTATTCAATTCTTGTTTGCTAATACAATTCATATATTGACCCGGTTTTTGATGTCTAATAATATAAATAGTATACTTCATACTCATTATATTATTCAATATTTTTAATATGTTTCTTTTTTATCGGTTCAATTTCATTTACGATTGGTATTAAATAAAAACGTGATATCCCAAGACTCTTGGATGTGGTTCGGGACAGATTGAGGGTTCCTCGTGGTTTGCATCAACAGATTGTACACCATACTTATATAATACACACAACATATGTTTAAATGCAATTTGTTTCACTTAAAGATGTTGAGTGGTGTATATCAAAGCGTCGAACCATGTCCGCTATTCTGTCTCACGTCGGGAACACGGAGGAGCACCAGGCTTCGGTGACTCTCGAGTCCACGCCCTACGAAAACTGGTACTTCGTAGCTCGCGACGGAGACGACGGCAGCGAATACTACTCCGCACACGACAACGGCAAACACGTCTACTTCACCGAATCCAATCCCGATATATGGAATTGGGAGATGTGGACCGTCGAGGAAATTTCCCTTCACAACGAAACCTACCGTCTCATGAAATCGAATCACGGAACGTTCGTGTATATGGATTTCGAGTCCGGATACATCTGGCAGACGAACGACATTTCCGAAATTCCCAAAGACGATCTAATCACACTCGAAATTACGGAAACTCCTCCACCATTCAAATCGTCGGAAAACGAAACGGAAAACGAAACGGAAAACGAAACGGAAAACGAAACGGATGACGAGGAAGAGACGGAACCGCGACTTGCCGCCGCGTTGATGTTACAATCTAGAACCGTGCAGAAACCCGTCGCTACAGAGAAGCCGAAGACCAAGTCTGATACGGCGGAAGATTCGAAGACGAAGAAACCTCGCGGTCGTCCCAAAAAGTCGGTGGACGCCACCGACGATTCCAAACCCAAGCGAAAACCGAATATCAAGCTGCTTGCGTTTCAGGCTTATTGCAAAGACACTCGACCCAAAGTGAAAGAGGAGCATCCCGAAGCGAAGCTGGGAGAACAACAGAAAATTTTGGGAGAATGGTGGAAGAATGAAGAGGACGACACGCACACCCAATACGAACAGAAGGTGATTTCATCCATGGAGGAATAAACGTAAACAAAAAAATAAAATAAAGGTGTTTCTAAACACCCCCAAATAAATAAAATCTGTCAAACACGTATTCATGCATCAGAGACCATCATGCATTGAATCAGTACCATAATCCCTGGACGGTATCATCACGTCGACGGAAGACGATTCTTTCAAATCACTTGACGACGATTCTTTCAAATCACTTGACGACGAACCGTTCACGTCGGAAGAGCTTGATTCGTTCACGTCGGAAGAGCTCGAACCGTTCACGTCGGAAGAGCTCGAACCGTTCACGTCGGAATCATCGCGAATAAAAAACCAATAAACACCACCGATAAGTAACGGTATAGTCATTACACAACAAACAACCAAAAATAGAATCAATTGTTGTTTTTGTTTCATTTCTTATACTAATAAGTTAGTATAAAAATTTATTTAGATATAATATAAAATCGAATCAATAAAAATACGTTTAGTTCATTCAATTTTATAATCTATTGTTTTATTTTTTAATGTATCATGATCTATATCAACTATAAATAATGTATGACATGACTTCAAAATACAATCAATATTCGAAAACAAAACACACGAATAATTGTCAAAGGTTTCCTACCATTAGTTAATTGATATGTATTCTAATGGGGAGCAGAAAGGGAATGGGGTTATTAGGAGATAGGATCAGTATGTGCACTGACTTGTGTAGATTGTTTATTTATATTTGATTTACCATCGCTATAACCATAATATGCTGTTTCAACATAAAAGGTATATGTTGTGTTATAATGATCTGCGCTAAACGTATATTGATCTATAGAATTTAGAGATATATTCATATACTCCCAAAATGAACCTCCGTTGTTCCAATATAAAATTATTCCTCTTGGATCTGGATATGATGAACCATGATGATTTGTTGAAATAGTAAGTGTAATTTCATTATCTATAACATTAATATTACCAATAGATGGGTTTTCAGGATAGATTATAGTCATTGGGGTATCCCTTCCTGTTTCAGTGCTGCTGTTATCAGAAGAGCTTGAACCGTTCACGTCGGAAGAGCTCGAACCGTTCACGTCGGAAGAGCTCGAACCGTTCACGTCGGAAGAGCTCGAACCGTTCA
>MDSX01070284.1_pt1 | contig 25183 bp, 13 predicted proteins | sample 811141 | NCBI WGS metagenome assembly MDSX01 (sample SAMN05326642, study PRJNA326480) | marine metagenome | isolation source: seawater | place: Atlantic Ocean: South East | collected 2010
CTATACACCTATACTTTCTTCCCAAGGAACCGGTGAAAACTTATTAGATGCAATGGAAGAAAGAGAAGCTTTAGCAGAGCTTCGCAAAGCGATGGAAGATGAGTACCTAACTATTGTAGATCAAGAAGGGTCTCGAACTCTTCGACAAGCTATTGAGGATACAACAACTTACACTTTAATGAAAGGCTTAAAAAGAGCCAAATATAAAGGGGACGCGAAGCCTAAAGAGGTAGTAAAAAGCAAAAGCAAAAGTCGAAGTCGTAAAGCTATAAATAAAACTGCAAAAGTAAGAAGTATAAAAGGAACAGGGGCTCCAGCCCCAAAAAATAAAAGAAATACTAAACGAAGCAGTACTTCTATAGTAAATCTTATAGGAGCACTAAATGCCCAGCTACCTAAAACAGTAGCTAAAAATATGGGCGCTCCTGCTCTAGAGTACCAAACAGGGCGTTTTGCTAGCAGCGTACGGATAACTGATATTAACCAAACAAATCAAGGATTCGCCAGTATAGGATACACTTATCAAAGAAATCCATATGAAACTTTTGAAATTGGAAATAGACAGGGTACAATAAATAGAGATCCAAGAAGGCTGATAGATAGCTCTATACGAGAAATTGCTGCTAGTATGGCAATTGGAAGATTCTACACACGGAGAGTATAAATGACAGAACGACTATATAGCACTAGACGTATGGCTATTGTCAATGCTCTTGTAGATAAGTTAAAAGGTATAGACGGAAATGGAGCCTTTTTAACTGATGTTTTTGAAAATGTGCACCCAAGGCTTAAATTTTGGGATGAAGTAGCAGAGTTTCCTGCTCTTCATTTAAATGCAGGAAGTGAAACAAGAGAATACCAAGGCGGTGGTTACAGAGATAGATTTCTGTCGGTTACAGTACGATGTTATGTAAATGAAGAAGACGCCGTGCTTGCTTTGGAAAAATTACTGCAAGATGTTGAGACAGTGATTGAAACTAATAGTAGACTTGCGTATACAGAGTTAAACTCTGCAAATCAGCCAACTACGCAGTATACGCATCAAATTTCTATCATCAGCATAGATACTGATGAAGGAGTGCTAGAACCTTTAGGAGTAGGAGAAATGCTTCTAGAGGTTCGATACTAGAAAATACTGACACGAATCAAAAGATTCACGATCAAGTCTTTTCAAGCTACATAGGAGAAAACTATGCCAGCAGCAAATTTACAACTGAGTAGAAATACTCATGTGTTTCTCGAAAAAGATCAGACAGGTCTTACAATTCTGTCAACAAGTGCCGCAGCTACTAACACTGCAAAGCACCTATGGAAAATCCCTGTACTTGATGGATTTTCTTTTTCACAAGGTGTTGCAACTTCTGAAGTCACTCTTAATGAGATGGCTCGTGATAATAAGTTAAGTACCCGTCGAGGTCGTTCAATGTTTAACGATGCTCTTGAGCCCGCTGAATGGTCTTTCACTAGCTATGTTCGCCCTAACTCTGATGCTACTTCTGTAGACGCGGCTTTATGGGCAAGCATGATTGGTAATACTCACTATGCAGGCGCCTCAGGGTGGCTTCTTACTTCTGATGGCTCTGGGGGCACTTCTGCAGGCCCAGTAGTTCCAAGCACTTCAAGTCCTGTTTCAGTAACCTATGATCTAAATGATTCTAATACTGTAGAACTTGGACAATTTAACTTGTACTTTGTTCTTGGAGGTTGTGGACCAGGTGCAAATGATGCTGCCTACGCAACTCCTAATGGTCAAACTGTATATAAACTTTCTAACTGTGTTGTAAATTCTGCAACTCTTGAATTTGATATTGATGGCATTACTCAAATTACTTGGAGCGGCTTTGGTACTATTCTTGAGCAAATTGCAACCAGTATAGGAGGCTCAGATATTTACACCACAGCTTTTAATGCATCTAGTGCAATTGATACAGGTACTGCATCAACCGATAACTTTATTAAGAATCGCTTGACGACTCTTGCTGTAACTACTGCTAATCAAGATCAAGATCCTGGAGGTGCAGACGAGTATGATGATGTGTATACTCTTACTCTGACTGGAGGTAGTATTACATTTGAAAATAATATTACATTCCTTACTCCTGAAGAGCTTTGTCGTGTAAATACTCCGATCGGTCACGTTACTGGAACTCGTTCAGTTTCTGGAAGCTTTACTTGTTATCTTGATGACTCTAGCACAAACTCAGCAGGTACTTCTGGGTTCCATACGAGTGCAGAACTCTTCCGCGATTTGTCAGCTTCTACAGGTGTAACTAGTAACAGATTTGATCTTTTATTCAAAGTAGGAGGCTCAACTTACCCACGTGCAGAATTTGACTTTAATAACTGCCATCTTGAGATTCCTACTCATGGTATCGAAGACGTCATTTCACTAGAGACTAATTGGCATGCTTTGCCGTCCACACTCGATGCGGCCGACGAAGCTACAATTACTTACAAATATAGTGCATAATAATCTTACTAAAGGGGCTTCGGCCCCTTTTAACCTTTCAAAAATATTTCTTGACATTCTTGTTCTTTTATACTATACTTATTATAATTAAAAAATAAAAATTCTTTTTAACGAGGTCTTATTTAATGAGTGATTCACCCATTTCGCTTGCGACTCTTATGACTCCAAGCAAAACCGTTACACTGGACTACCCAGGATTTGCTGATTTTTCAGTGGACGTTACTTATCTTGCACGAGAAGAGCTACTCAAGCTTAGAAAACGTTGTGTAAGTACTAAATTTAATCGTAAAACGCGACAACCAGAAGAAGAACTAAATGAAGATATGTTCCTGGTTGAATATGTAAAAGCAGTCATCCAAGGGTGGAGTGGCTTGAAATTTCGATACCTAGAAGAGCTTCTTTTGGTAGATGTATCAGCCTATGAACCTGACGATGAACTCCCTTTCACTTCAGAGAACGCCGAGCTTTTAATGAAAAACTCTGGCGATTTTGATACATGGATTACTGAGGTTGTTGGTGACCTCGAAAATTTTACTGGGAACAAGTAGCCGAAATAAGGGGGCTACTCGAACGTTATGTAAAAGAATCCGACTCCAAAATAGATATTGAAAAATATCTTACAATTTGTGAGCAGTTAGGTCAAGAACCTGATCCTGCCAAAATGCCGCTCGAAGCTTCGGACTTTCCCGAAGAAGTTCAAGTGGCATTTTTTATATTTGGACTACTCTCAGATAGATACGAGGGAATGAGTGGAACATATATGGGAAAGGTTTGGGAAGGCGTAGGTTTATTGTTTAAATTGTATAAAGTAAGTAACCCAAGTGTAGTTATGTACTTTATGAAAATGTATGAAGGAGTGGTTATGGCAGAAAGGTTAGACCGCTCAGAAAAGAAAAGAAAGCAGGCAGAGCGACAAGCAACAGCAAGCGGTGGAAAACAGTACACCCATAATATAAAAGGCTAATGGCGAAAAAAATACAAATTGATATTGAAGTCAATGGCAAAATGCAAAAAGCTACTGTTTCTGCAAAAAAGTTGCAGTCAGCTTTATCAGGTGCCGATAAAGCTGCCGCAGGCTTAAGCGGCTCTGCTCATACTGCTGATCGTAGATTAAAAGGAGCTGCACAAGCTTCTGCAAATGGAGCAAAGAATTTTTCAAAAATGGCGCAAGGCATCTCTGGGGGCCTTGTTCCTGCGTATGCAACTCTTGCAGCCCAAGTATTTGCCGTTAGTGCAGTATTTCAATTTCTACGAAGTGCGAGTGATACTGCAAATCTTATAGCCGGTCAAGAAGCACTAGCAGCCACTACAGGCGTAGCATATAAAAGTATAACTAATAGTATAAAACAAGCAACTGATGGTCAGCTATCTTTTGCAGAATCCGCGAGAGCAGCAGCCATTGGTACCGCTTCTGGACTTAGCCCTACTCAACTAAATGGATTAGCTAGCGCAGCCAAAAATGCCTCGATAGTACTAGGACGAGACTTAACAGATTCTTTTAATCGCTTAGTAAGAGGTGTTACTAAGGCAGAGCCGGAACTTCTCGATGAATTAGGTATTATTCTTCGTTTAGAAACTGCAACTGAAAAATACAAAAATCAACTAGGGATTGTTGGAAGGGAGCTTACAGCTTTTGAAAGAACTCAAGCTGTAGCAAATGAGGTGCTAGGGCAGGCCGAACAAAAGTATGCAGCAATTGAACAAATTATGGATCCTTCAGCCGCCTCATTAAATAGGTTTTTGGTTAGTTTTGAAGAATTAATTAATACAATTAAAACAGGGGTTATTGGAGCCTTACGGCCTGTATTTGACTTTTTATCAGAAAACACGTTGGCATTAACAGCTTCTTTAGGCCTTTTTGCTTTACCAATTTTAAGATCTATTCTTCCTGCTTTTGATGAGTGGGAGGCAAACTCACGAGATAAAATAAGTAGAATAAATAGAACTCTTACAGTTTATGAAAAGAAAATTGATAAAGCAAAACGAAAGACTCAAGAGTTTGCCGCAAGTTCTGCAGAAAGAAAAACCGCTGCAGTATCAACAGCTGAAGGTATTTTAGGTAAAGACACTCCACAAAGTAAGAGCGGACGATCTGGAGCAGACTTTTTATTAGGTCGCTCAGACAGTAAAGCAGCTCAAGCAAATGCAAAGAAAATTTTAGCAAATGCAGAGGCTCAAATTAAACAACATGGTGTAGTTATCAGCGGATACTTACAAGGTAAAAATGCTGAACAAGTAGCTGATTTACGTCGTTCTTATACAACTAGAGTTGGTATAATAAAAGGAACGGAAGTGCGACACAAAACTATGTATGCTTCTATGACTTCTCATGTTAAATTATATGCTTTACAAGGAAGAGCTGCTTTTGCAAGTCTTGCAGCAGGAGCTCAAGTTGCTCTAGGTAAAATAGCTGCGGCAGCAGTAGCACTTCAAGCAGCTATGGGATGGATAGGTTTAATTGCTTTGGCAGGCACACTTCTCTATGAGCTATATAGATACTTAAATCCAATTCCTGAGGAAATTAAGAAAGCAAATGATGCTGCAGATGGTTTAAGTGGTAAATTCAAAGACATAAATGATGAAGCAGCAAGAACTGTAGATATTTTAGGCAGAGGAGACTTATTAGGAGTAACGGACGCTCTTGTAGCCCGGGCAAATGCTTTAAATAGTGCAGACTTAGTAAATTCAGTCATTGCGTTTGAAGAATTAGATAAAAATTTAACGGATCCCGAGAAATATAATGCTGCTAAAACTGAATTAAATTCTCTATTTAATACACTAGGGAATTTAAATCCTGCAGTAAGACAACTAGGAGATGCTTTTGAAAGACAGGGATATTTAACGAAAGTGCAAAAATTAGAACTTAGCAGGGCGGTAGAAGGGTATGTAGAAGCAGCAGCCGCAGTAAAAGAGCTGGCGGGAGCTTTAGAAACTTTAGATCAAGCTATGCTTGCAGTAGGGGCTTTAGCTCGTGTAAGTCCTTTTCAAGACTTAGCAACAGCAGCATCAGCTGCGGCAACTGCTAGCAACGCTGCTATACGTAAGCAGCGAGAGGAACTAGAACAAAGATTAAATGCGGACGCTGGACTAGAAGGGGTTAGTGCAGGACGAAGTGTACAAGATATTGCTGTGTCAACAGAGCCCTTCGGGTACGACACGCTTCCTAAAGAAGTTCAAGCAGTAGTAGACATATATAATAATTTAAATAACGAAATGGATGAAATAACTAGCCAAAATGAATATTTAAATAGACTAGCCAAAGAATATAATCAAATTACAGAACAGTTAAATACTTTAGATACCCACAGACTTCACCTTTTAAGACAAGTATCAGAGGAGCAAACTGCAGGAATTACTTTTGCAGACAAATTAAAAAATCTTGAATTACTAAAACTTTCTGCAGCCGCTAGAATGCTACCTTTAGTACAAAAAGTAATAACAGCGCAAGCCACTTTAGCTGCAACACAAGAAGGAACTGATCGACGAGCTGCGGCTGAACAAGCTTTAGCTCTTACCGAACAAGAGCTTATAATAGCAGTAAATTCAGAAGCTGTAGAACAAAAGAAAAGAGATTTACAAACAGAACAGCTAACTCTTCAAAAAGAAATTAATGCTAATCAAAGAGATATGAAGCCTTTACAGCTTCAACAACAACTTCTTAACATGGCCGAAACAAGAGCACGCCATGCAAAAACTATTTTAGACGCAGAAGATAAAATAGGAATGAATGCTATTGCACAAAGAGATAGGGATGCAAAAAGAGCAGACCCTATGGGTTTTGATTTTGATAGAGAAAAGCGTCGACGAATAGAAGAGTTAGCTCATCAAGAAGTAATGGCTCAAAAACGAAAGGATATGATTGATGCTGAAAAGCTTATCAAAGATCAACAAATTCGTTTAGAAACTGATATGCTATTACTAAGAATAAATGCAGCAGAGTTAGAGCTACAAGCCGCCCGAGCTAAATTTGACCAAGTAGTAACACCAGAAGAAAGAGGATTGTTTGATGCTCAACGAGGAATGGCAGAAACTGTAGAGGAAGGAGCACTAGCAGCAAATGCAGCTTCGGCAGAGGCTGGAAAATCAGATGTAGACGATAAGATAGACAAAGCTAGAGAAGGTGTAGAAGCCCTGGATGAATTTGACCAAGTTTTTGAAGGCTTGGGAGAAAAATTATCTAGTGGAATGGCAGATGCTTTCATGTCTATTATGGACGGCACTAAATCAGTAAAAGAAGCGTTCGGTCAGATGGCAAAATCAATTATTGCTGAGATCATGAAAATGATAATTAAACTTCTTATTCAAAAAGCAATCATGGCAGCAATGGGAATGGCAGATGGTGGAGTCGCAACTCCAAGCGGTCCTGCACTGAGATATGGTGGAGTGGTTAAGCCACGAGGTTATAGATATGGTGGCTATACAGAAACACCTCAAATGGCAGCAATCGGAGGTGTACTAAAAGGACCAAGTGCAGGTTATCCTGTAATTATGCATGGCACAGAAGCAGTAGTACCCCTACCAAATGGCAGAGAGATACCTGTAGAAATGAAAGGCGGTGGCGGTCAAAATAATAATGTTACTGTAAATGTAGCAATGGATAGTTCAGGAGGTGTAAATCAAACACAAAGTAACAATGGACAGCAAGCAGCACAGCTTGGTAATATGGTTGCAGCAGCAGTCCAACGTGAACTTCAGAATCAGAAAAGAGCAGGCGGCATATTAAGCCCGCACGGAGCAGCGTAAATGTCCTCAACAGTTTCAGCAACAGCACCTTCTAGCCCATCAAATGGAGACTTATGGTTCGATAGTGTAAACCTTCGAATGTATGTTTACTTTGATGACGGAAATAGTGCTCAATGGGTAATAAACGGGCCTTCAGGAGCCCAAGGGGATGCTGGCCCAACTGGTCCTGCGGGTCCTGCGGGTCCTGCTGGAGCAACAGGTCTTACAGGCTTAACAGGTTCTACTGGCCCTGCGGGTCCTCAAGGCCCTACTGGTCCTACTGGAAGCGGTACTACAGGTCCTACGGGCCCTGCGGGTCCTACTGGTCCCGCCGGTCCCACCGGTGTAAAAGGCGATGACGGCCCCACAGGAGGTGCTGGTCCCACTGGTCCTGCAGGTCCCCAAGGAGTACAAGGTGCTTCCGGTCCTATTGGCCCAACAGGAGCTGCTGGTAATGATGGAGCTACTGGTCCTGCCGGTTCTGCTGGTCCTGCTGGTCCTGCGGGCCCTACTGGTTTAACTGGGGCTGATGGCCCTGCTGGTCCTGCCGGCCCTACTGGTCCCACTGGTCCTGCGGGCCCCACTGGTGTAGATGGTCCTCAAGGCGCTAATGGTCCCGCTGGCCCTACTGGTCCTGCAGGCAATGATGGTGCTACCGGTCCCGCTGGTCCTGCGGGTCCTACAGGTTTAACAGGTGCTACAGGTTCTACTGGACCTGCTGGCCCTACTGGTCCTGCAGGCTCCCAAGGTGTACAAGGCGACGATGGAGATACGGGTTTAACAGGTGCTACAGGCCCACAAGGTCCTGCCGGTCCTACTGGTACTGCCGGTCCCGCTGGTCCTGCCGGTCCTACTGGTTTAACAGGAGGTGCCGGTCCTCAAGGTCCTGCTGGCCCAACGGGTCCTCAAGGTATACAAGGTGTACAAGGCGATGATGGAGGTGTAGGCCCTGCTGGTCCTACCGGTCCCGCCGGTCCCGCCGGTCCTACTGGTTTAACAGGTTCTACTGGCCCTGCCGGTCCAATTGGCCCTGCCGGTCCTCAAGGTATACAAGGTGTACAAGGCGATGATGGAGCTGTAGGTCCCGCCGGTCCAACTGGTCCCGCTGGACCAACGGGTTCTACTGGTACTGCCGGTCCTGCCGGTCCTGCTGGCCCTACTGGTTTAACAGGCGCTACTGGCCCCCAGGGTACAGACGGCGACGGTTTTACTGGAGGATCTTATAATTCTAATACTGGAGTAGCAACATTTAGCTCAAATGATGGATTAGGGTTTGCAACTGCAGACCTACGCGGAGACGGCAATAGAGGAATAAATACTGCTGCACTTAATTCTAATAATGAGCTAGTTCTTAGTTTAAATGATGGATCGGGTATAAATGTAGGAAATGTTATTGGTCCTGCAGGTCCGATTGGCCCTGCGGGTCCAAATGGACCTACAGGTTCTACTGGACCTGCTGGCCCAACCGGCCCTATCGGGCCTCAAGGAGCTACAGGCACTGCCGGTGCAGACGGTGCAGACGGTGCAGACGGAAATGGATTCACTGGAGGAAGTTACACAGGATCAACAGGAGTAGTAACATTTACTTCAAATGATGGAATAGGCTTTACCACTGGAGATCTTCGAGGAGATGGTAATAGAGGAATTACTACTGCAACAGTAGATTCAAATAATGATTTAGTTCTTACTCTTGCGGACAGCTCTACTATTACTGCTGGAAATGTTGTAGGACCTACAGGACCTACAGGACCTACAGGTGCTGCGGGATTAGATGGTGCTAATGGTACAAATGGTACAAATGGTGCAGACGGAGCAGACGGAGCAGATGGTGCAGACGGAGCAGACGGAGCAGATGGTGCAGACGGAGCAGACGGAGCAGATGGTGCAGACGGAGCAGACGGAGCAATCGGACCTCAAGGACCTTCTGGTACAACTATTCAATTTGATGTAGTGCCTAATGGTCCTACAGCTTTTAATTTTAATGGCGCAGGCTTCTCAGCAGCTACTGCTAATCCAACTCTTTATCTACAAAGAGGGCAGACATATAATTTTGACTTTGGATCAACTACTGTCACTATGAATTGGAACTTTGCAAGTTCGAATTATGTAACTGTATCAGATACAATCGACAATCATTCAATCCCTGTAGCCTCTCATACAGATTCTCAGTATGAAGGTGGAGGTAACAGTATAGTAGTATTTACTGCAGGAGCCGGAAGTGTTACTGATTCTGTAAAACTTTTTTCAAATACAAACTTTCTACTGTCCAACAACCGCTATAGAAAATCTTGGGCATACTCTGATTCATTTAGTGTATTATCTGGACAAGTTTTAGATTATGATGTTACTTCATATCATGAAGCATATGCATCTAAAGATGCGCGTTACCAAATTTGGTTTTTAGATACTGTTTCAGGCACTTATTATCAAGGATGGAACAGCAATCCGCACGGCTCAGACGGAGTTGGATTCTCAAATAACACAACACCATATAATGAAACCTATCAATTTACAACAACTTCTACATATAGAATGGTTATAGTTCTAGGTGTTGCAGAAAATTATGGATACGATGTTCCTGCGGGAAGCGGCAATTATCAAGGTGTTTCAGCTTGGGTTCAGTTTCAAAATTTTGCATTTAACAACGGTCATCCATTCTGGCTTCAAAGCAGTTCTGGCGCATATAATTCCTCGAATGTTTTAGGAAGTTCAGAGGGAGTTACAAATAATGGAGCTACTCGTGATATTTTAATCTATGAAGTGCCCATGGGGGCACCCGATGTATTATATTATGCTTGTCAAAATCATTCTACAATGGCGGGTACAATATACACATCGACTCCAACATATCAAGCAGCTAATTATACTACTACTGATAGAAATGGCCTTACTGCTCAAAATGGTAATTTAATATATAATTCAACTACTCATAAGTTTCAAGGGTATGCCAATGGAAGTTGGGTAGACTTACATTAATAGGAGTATATGAATGGCCGCAGATTTTCCCAGTAGTCCTAATAATGGAGATACTTATACATATAATAATATAACTTATGTGTTTGATGCCACATTGGGGGTGTGGACTATTGATAGCACTCCAGGTGCTTCTGGATACGGCACGAAGTTTGTTTTAAAAATCCCTGCAGACACTATATCAGGGGGTGTACCTTTTAGTGATGCATTTTATACTTTCGATCGAGGGCTCAATAGAGATGTGCACTTTTCTATCTTAAAAGCAAGTTTTGGGGATGGGTATGAACAAAGAGCACTTGACGGAACAAATACAAAAAAAGATGTATTTAACGTAGCATTTGCAAATAGAAAGTCAGAAGATATTGACATAATTGCAAAGTTTTTTGATCTCAAACAAGGCAAAAACTTTGATATACTTATTCCTGAATATGGGGGAACACAAACTCTAAAGGCAGTCTGTGAGCAATATAAAATAGCGTATACTTATTCAACATTTCATACTTTAACAGCAGCCCTCAGACGAGTCTATGAGCCATGAACACCTATAATTATTACTTTGATCAGTTTTTAACCGCTAGTTATCAAGTGCCTATTGCAGATGTTTCTAGTAATTATACTGCAATAATAAAGACAGGAGATACTATTAATGTTAATGTTGTATATCAAAATCCAGTAGCAAGCCAAACAGAAATAGTATATTTATTAGATCCTGCCGGAGACTATACAAGAAATGATCCAGACTTAACACTTAGTACAGGATCTGGGTTTGATAAGACCTTTAGTCTAGTTGCCCCGGAGACAACAGAGCGTTCTGCACATGATCCGTATGCTCATTGGCATTTTTTCGTTCAAAGAAGTCATTATCCTATTTTATCGGGAGAAGAAAGAAACTTTAGTCTTAGAGCACTTATATTACCTCGAAACTTTGGATTTCTAACAGAAGGAGATGTAGTACAAGGATCCACTATTAATGTTCCTATTAGTCCTGCAGGAATAGGAGATTATTTTAATACTAATGCTGCGATTACAGGTGGTCCTTCTGTTGCATCTGGAGGAGAAAAGTTTTACTGGAAACTTGTAAATATTAGTGGATCAAATACTGATTTTGTAGATTCTACGTACTTTACAAGTACTTACGGTGATGTATTTGTTACAGGAAGTTCGGATAATATTGCAGTAGCTCCAACTACTGCCTGTCCGGACGGAACATATTTTTTAAGACTATATCACTACAATACGACTCCTCAGTATGTAAATGGCACTGCGGCTGCCTCAATTACAGGAGGTACCGATTCATTTATTTCCGAAACTCGTATAAATGTCGGACTTCAAGCCGAAGAAATAATTGAAGACTCGTACGATATAGATACTGACGATACTAATACTATTTTTCTAACGCAAGATTCTTTTGTAAATCAATATCATCTTGTTTATACTACTGATAGTTTACGAATTAAAGTTGTAACAGAAGATACTATTAATGTAACAACTACTAGCAATGCTCAAGTATCTCCAACTACAGGCACTTCTGACACTTTTTTTGAAATTAGTTTCGCCTCTAGTATTGTAGATGCTGATTTTGAAGTAACTTTTCAATCAAATATTCCCCCTGCAAAACAAGTCTCCGGCGGCCCAAGTGTATATACTTGGAATGTTAGAGGATTTGTACAAAAAGATCAAGGGGAAGTTATTGATACAGTACAACTACAAGAAATAGGAGACTCTTTTGTAGAATTGTTTGAGATATCTTTACCTACAGGAAATGTAGCATATTTTTTCAATGGATTCGATGGTTTAAATTTAGATAATATTTATTTTCCTGACGAAGAAGGAAATACACTTCTAGAATATTTATCCTTGCCAATCAGAGTAGAGGGACTAGATGCAAGAAGTACGGGTGTAGCTGGCAGACCTACTCTTACTATGGCAAATATTCCTGCCTTAGCTCGTAGCTTTACAAATAACGCTGATGGAACTAAAGACGAAACAACAATATCTACAGTCTTAGAAAATGAAGGAATCTTTACAGCACAAGATTTAGTAGGCTCAAAAGTTTGCTATAGAACCACCCTTTTGAAGCATACTTTTAATGTTGGAGACACTCCTAAGCGTCCAATTCAGTTTCCTTATGCTGTATACTATATAAATAGAGTTTCTTCAGAGTCGGGACCGTTATTAAGTTTAGAACTAACAAGTCCTTTAGATATGGAAGGAGTTACTTTACCAAATCGATATATAGTTGGTAAATACTGTCCTTGGAAATATCAAGGATTTTATGAAAACGCTTCAGGAGGTTGTACATTCCCATTAGATAGTAGAGGCACTAAATTTTTTGATGAAAACGATGTTTCTATAGATGTAAATTCTTTAACCCCATGGAGTTCTCTTGCTTCATATGCTATAGGCGATAAAATACTCCTATATGTAGGAGGGTCTTCAAATCCGATTACTACTGGATATTATACTGCAACGGTTGGCAGCAGCGGCACTCCTCTCTACGGCGGCGCTAGCGCAGGGGATACAACATTTAAAATTACATATAATGGAACGTGGATGGCGGGGGATGCAGTAGATGTTGCGGAAATTCTAGCAAAAATAGATGGCTATTTTGTGGCTCCCGCATCGCTAGGTGTTGGAGGAGTTGTTACAAATTTTACAATGGCACCTGGACTAACAGACGGTTCAGGAACAGTTTTAACGTATCAATATACGATTACTATGAGTCAGCCTATGACAGGGAATCTTGCAGTTGGTACTCCTATTGAATTTGTAAAAGGATATAGTGCAGAGGGCCATGTAAAAATCTTCGAAGCAATACGACCTAATACAGATAGACATCCAGAAAGTCAACGAGGTTTCTGGAAAAGATTAGATGTTTGTGGTAAAAGGTTGAATTCTTGTAAAATAAGATTTCAAACAAATGCTGCCGGAACAATCGATACATATTTACCTTTACCTTTTGGAGGCTTCATAGGTACGAAGAAATTTAAGTGATAGATGAGATACAAGAACATTTTAACAATAATTATCCTAAAGAATCTTGCGGAATAATTGGAATAGTAAAAGGAAAAAAAGAATGGTTTCCCTGTAGAAACTTAGCAGAAGGAGAACATGATTTCATAATGTCCTCTGAAGATTATTTAGATATATGTAAAAAAGCAGATATATTTGCAATAGTACATAATCATATATATACAGATAATACTGCAAGTGAAGCAGATATTCGTGGATGTAATGCTACTGGAATTCCTTACTATATATTTGATTCTGAAATGAATTTAAATATAGTACAGCCGAATACAAAAGCACACCCTTTAGTAGGTAGAGAGTATAAATTCGGAGAGGCAGATTGTTTTGAAGCCGTGCGAGATTGGTTAGCAAAAGAAAATATTAATATTCCTCCCCGTGCTTTATTTGAACAAGAGTGGTGGGATAAAGATTTAAATTATTTTTGTGAAGATATTATAAAACAATGGGGAGGTAAACCTGTTACTGATCCTGACATTAATGATGTTTTAATTTTTCAAACAGCTACAACTGTTCCAAATCACTGCGGAGTTTATTTAGGTAAAGATATGTTTTTTCATCACGCAGTAAATAGATTATCTTGTAGAGAATCTTTGTACCCCATGTGGGCAAAACATTTAGTAGGAATATATAGATATGAAGCGTAAAGTATATTTAGAGGGAGAAATCGGAGAAAAATTCGGAAAAGAGTTTACACTAGATGTTGATTCTTTTAAAGAAGTAATAAAGTGTTTAGATTGTAATTTCTCAGAGCTCAGACCTTACTTAGTTGAATGCCATGAGAATGGTATAGGATTTGTATGTGAAGTTGATAATACTCCTATTACTAATGATGCGGAGCTTTTGCTTCACTATCCCACAGGAGATATGACTATTAGAGCTCTTCCTACAGGATCTGATGGTATCGCTAAAATTGTACTAGGTGCCGTGTTGGTAGCCCTTTTGTTTGTTCCGGGAGTAGGAGCTGTGGTAGGTGGTGCAGCAGGTAGTACCATATTTGGAGCAGCTACAGCAGTAGGTGCTTCTGGATTAGCAATAGGTGCCGCTTTGGGTCTTGCAGTTCTTGGGGGAGCTTTGCTTATGCAAGGGTTAACCGAAATGATGGCACCCGATCCGGCAGTAGATTCTGGAGGAACACAAAAAGAGGATTCTTATCTATTCCAAGGAGCAGGACAAACTATTGTAGAAGGAGATCCTTTACCTATATTATATGGTGAGCTAAGAATCCCGGGAAGGCCAATTAGTTTTCAAACTGCAAATGCTACTGCAGTATTTGTTCATAGAGAGGCTATTGTAGATGCTAGTGGTACTCCTCTAACAGGAAATATTCCAGACAATCAAACAGAACAAGGAACTAATCCCTTAAATACAAATGACCCTATAGGCGGTGGAGGTGGTGGAGACCAAGGCGGGGGCAATGCTACAGATGTAAATATTTGGAATCAGTATAATTTGGAGCAACTCGCTGAACAAATACGCTACAATCTAATACAAGGAGTTTAATATGACAGTGCCCATAAATATCCCTGCAGACGTGTTGAATGGAAATGGAAATGGACAAAACCAAGGGAGTGGTGACCAGACTGAACGAGTATTTACTCAAACAGGCTCAGGTACTACAGTACAGAATATTTCTATTACAGATGCTGTATGCGAAGGCCCAGTAGCTGGTTTAAAGAGAGGTTTAGGCTCAATCTTTTTTGATGATATTCCTGTAAAAGATGCAAAGTATTTAGGGTACCGTCCCCCTCAGGGGCCTCTAGGAATAAGTGTTGACCCCACAGCTAAAATTAGTTTTAGCTTAAAAACAGGTACTTTAGGTGCAGGTGCAACTTTGCCTGACTATATGATCGATACTGCAGACGGTACTTATTATGCACTAAATAAAAGTATTATTTTACAAGACTATTTAAAAGCAGAAAACTTAAAAATAGTAAATAGTAGTAGAAATTCAGACAATAAACTTCAGGTTAGTATTGGGGCAAATTTTGCGAGTTTTAGTAGTGTGCCACAGGCTTTTACTAGCGGAACCTCAATGAATTTTGATGATAGTACTTTATGGAGTCAGCATATAGTGTGTCTTCTCTCTAGTAGTACATTCTATGGATTACAATGGGGATCTTTTCTCTCTCAAACCACTGGAGACACCGCTAATAATATTCCTCCCAGCGAATTTATATTCTATGCGAACGAACTGGCAAATACAAATATAAGCAATGGAAACCTAACAAGTAGTCCAAGGAACTCAGTGCGCTTCCCAAATGTTAGCTCAGCTTACCCGGGCGGTTTAATTGTATTTTCTGCAGGGGTCTCTACCATTAATACTATGACTCTAACAGCAGATGATGTGATCAGTTTTCCAAATGCCACCGGAAATGGAATAATGAGGTGGAGAGTTGTAAAGAAAACAGGTACATCATATGCGTGGGATTCAGGAGTTCTTGGGATGTCCAGTAGCCACACTGTGACCGCAGACGGAGAATATCATTTAGTAATTCTTTCAGGTTCCCGTATTACTCAAGGAAACTCTGAACCTACTGTGTCTCAGAAAAATATAGTGCCAGGCACCCTTAGTGTAACAGCTTTAAATCCTCCCCCGGGCGTATTTAGTGGTAACTCTGCAGATTGGGTTACAGCAAATGATACTAGTAAAAAAGCTTTTTTAGTAGCAGATGATTTAGGTTCTGTAATGGGTGGAGAGACTGTAGAATATACAAACGGTAAGTTAGTTTTTGAAGCAAAAAATCCTTTTGTAGGACTTTTTGATATTAGTACTTACAAACTATTTATAGCTAAAAAGTTTCTCATAGCTAGTATGCCAGATAGTAAAACTATAATAACAGAAAATCCTCCAAAAAGTGGTAGTTATATTTTTTCAGTAACTGAATCAAAACTTTTTGATTTCACAGAAGAATCTGTTATAAAAGATGAAACGGGAGAGATTACTTTAGCAAATGCTCCCGCTAACTATACTGATGCGGAAAAACAAGAATGGGTAGATTTTTATACTAGACAGGAACAAGCATATGGAACATTTAATAAAATTGAAGGACTATACGCCCAAGAGCGGAGAGGGTATATCTCGCAGGATCCTTTAATAGAAGTAGGAAAAGTGGGTGCTGCTGTTGCAAATGATGGAGATTTAAACGGAGTAACAATAAGAGAGTTAAAAATACTAGAGCCTAGTGCTTCCGATCCTACGCTTTCAAATTATGGCTCTTCCACAGGAGAAGCAATTCCTATTAAAGATATTCATGGATTGCCAAATACTGATCCAGAAAGTAAAACGGTAAATAGAACAACTACAAATGGATTAGATATAAATAATCATACAAATCCAAACCCTACAGAAATACCTTCCAGTGCATTTGCAAATACTGCAAAATTAAATGAAATGGATCAAATTTCTATAATTATTACCTATCCTCAAGGTTTAAACTCTATGAATCAAGAGGATGGAAATTTATCGGTAGCTTATGCAATATATAAGTTTAGAATAAGCTTTACTACCAATGGAGTTACAAGTGATTGGATAACACTATTTGGAAAAAATGTTCAACACCACGCCCGAACTAGGGCGGGAATATCGTATGAACATATAATAGATCTAGAGTCTTTTAGGCCTTTTGATACTTTTGTTGTTCAAATTGCTAGACAAACGAGAAGTGCTGGGCTCCCTGTAGGTGTTACAGGTACTTCTGCTTATAATATTGATGATAAAACAAAATATTTTTTAACAGCTGACGCAACTGTAAGTAAAATACAATGTATTATTAAAGATAAGTTTACGTACCCTTATACTGCGCTGGTAAATACTATATTTAGTTCAAGACAATATAGTAGAGTGCCTAAAAGAACATACGAGATGAGAGGATTACTTATACAAGTTCCCTCTTCTTATACTCCTAGAGAGTATTCTACTTCAGGAAAAGCAAAGTATGAAAAATTTTGGGATGGTAGTTTTAAGGATACCCTTCAATATACAGATAATCCTGCATGGTGTTTTTACGATATAGTAACAAATAATAGATACGGAGCAGGACAATATATAAAAGACTACAATATAGATAAGTACTCTTTATACAGAGTAGCTAGGTACTGTGATGAGTTAATAAGTACTGGTAAGCCAGAAGGTATAGGTAATTTAATAACTGGGGAACACTACAGAATCAAAGTTCAGGGTACAACAACTTGGTCAGATTTTGGAGCAAGTGCAAATACTGTAGGAACTGAATTTAGATTTTCCCGTAATCCAGACGCTACCTTCGATCCGTCATCTAGGGCGGAGCGAATAGAACCTAGATATAGAATCAATATCTTTTTAACAAAAGCTACTGACGTATATAAAGTTTTAAAAGATATGGCTACTACATTTTTAGGAATAATTTATTGGTTAGATAATCAAATAACAGTAGTTCCTGACTTACCCTCTGACTCTGTATATAATTTCTCAAAATCTAATGTGATAGATGGACGTTTTTCATATGAAGGAACAGGGGCTAAAAATAGGTATAATCAAATAATTGTAACTTGGTCAGATCCTGAAGCAGGCTATGAGCTAGTTCCTTTACTTATAGAAGATAAGTCAGATATTGCAAAAACTGGAAGAGTTATAACTCAGGAAGTAGTTGCGTTTGGGTGTACTTCCGAAAGTCAAGCAATACGATATGGAAAATGGAAACTATGGACAGCACAAAATCAAAGGGAAGTTGTAACCTTTAAGACCTCTTTTTCAGCAGCATTTGTTAGACCTGGAGATGTAGTAAATGTTCAAGACTCTGATAGATTCGGAGTATCTTATAGTGGTCGTGTAAAATCAGGTACTACAGGAAGTTTAGTTTTAGATAGGGACGTATTATTTTTACCAAATAATACTTATGAATTAAATTTAGTTATAACGGAACCGAGTGCTTTTTATAGTGGTGCGGCATCCATAACAATTAATGGAACTACCTACAATACTGGAAATAGAATACCTGAAGCTTATATTTGGACAGGAGCCTCTTATGTTTTGAAAGATTTAAATACAGAAGCTAAGGCAGCTAATGCTTTCTTATCTTCAACGGGGGATGTTTTACTTCCTTTGGATTGGCGTCCGTATACCTATGTTCAAGCTGTAGAAATTACTAATCCTGGAGCAGGCGGGGCCACTTCAACTGACGCTATTAGTTTTAGTACCGCTTTAGACAAAGTTCCTACTGGAAGTTTAATATGGTCTTTAAAAGAGATGAATAGTGATAATGCAGAAGTGCTTGGGTCCGCAAAAGCATATAAAGTATTAGATATTGTTAGAGACGCAAAAAATATTTTTTCAATTACTGCAGTTGAACACTATAATCAAAAATTTACAGCTATAGAAGAAGAATATGAATTAGGAGCTATTCCTGACTCGGCTTATGTAGAAAGAGAGCCCTCAGTAATTCCTCCTCCTAGAAATCTTACTGCATCTTTTGAAGGGCCCCAAGGAAACCCCCAGGGAGAGATTCTACTTGCGTGGGACTACCCTGTAGATGACAGTTGGGTTAATTATTACGAAATTGTTCATGATGTACCAGATACAAATACTCCAATTCCTACTTCGAGTAATGGTATGATATTTAAAGGATTTGATTAATGTCAGAAGAAATTACATTTAAAGTACGAAGTGTATCCCATAAGGGTAACTACTCAGAATTTAAGACTGTTCGAATAAATAAAGATGGACAGACCTTTACTCTTGTAGGCCCTAGAATACACGATGGTATGCCTAAAGGGGCATATGCAGATGTAACTGCCGATGTATGTAGCCCTGACTCTGCTGTAGATGAAAACGTTGCAGATCAAGAGGCTCAAGCGGCAGGGGAGGCGTATCCAAATATAACTAGTAGAGCCCGAGGATTAATTAATTTTAAATATCTTTTAGATAGTATTGCCCAGCTATCCTCAGGAGGAGGCAGTAACTGGCAGATAGAAGGGCAAAATATTACGCCTCCAACTACTTTAGATGAATTTGATTATACATTTGAAGATTATCCTGTAAGAGTGGCTTCTATAGTTAATCCTTCTAATTTTAAAACTATAGACACTCCTCAAATAGTAGATTTGAATGGAGTAACCGCAGGAGATCAACGAGAATTATACATTCTTTTTAAGCATGATACTGCCACTCTACACTTAGTAGAGTGGGATAAATTTGCAATGCCTCCAGTAGGCTTTTGGAGATTTATGGGTGATGGTACTCGCGCAATGGGAGATTCTAGTAATTGGACAGCTATTGGAGATGTTTCTGTTACCACTGAAGGAGTAATCACAGGGACTGGATTTACTTCAAGCCTACAAGTGCAAGATATATTAACTATTCCTACAGGTACTATTAACGACGAGTTGTTAGGCCGAGGTGCAAGAGTTATTGAAATTGTTAGCGATACAGAAGCACGGTTAGATAGATCTTTCGCAGCAGACATAGGAGCAACTCCAGCATATAGAGGCACTTATCGCCCAGACTATTCTAATGATTGTATTTTAGCACAAGTTTTTAGAAATGCAGGAACAGATACTAAACCTTTTATTCATAATTTTATTATCAATAGAGCTTTTGTAGGTGCTGTATCAAATTTACCTCCGAAAGGTCAGGCAGAGGTTGGCGTTAATGATGGTATTGATATTACAGATCCTGGCGGAGGCATTACTTTTCAAAATGCGGGGCATCTAGCCGGAGGTAAAACCTCTTGGGATGTTGGTATTGGCTGGTGGTTTGGCTATCAAGATGGTGCATATAAAGCCGCTATTGGAGACCCCACAGGAGATTTATTAACATATGATGGACAGGGCCAAGAACTTGTTCAAATTAAAACATCGGATTTAGAAGTTAGAGCAAATCCTGTAAAAGGTCCCGCACAGTTTATTTTAGATCCTGCAGGACATGGAGATACCACTGGGGAAGTAATTATTCGTGGAGATATGGAGATAGAGGGGACAACTCTTCAAACTCCTGCGGTATTTACTATCGATCCTTTTGGACACGGAAATGAAACCGGTAAAATTATAATTGATGGTAGCCTTGAAATTACAAACAGTCCATTACTTGGCCCTGCTGAATTTGTTATTGATCCTGCCACACATGGAGATAGCACAGGATTAGTAAAAATAAAAGGCTCTGTAAATATAGAGGGCTCACACCTATATGGGCCTGCTAATTTTGTAATTGATCCCTCCACTCATGGTGATAATACAGGTACAGTATTTATTCATGGAAACTTACAAGTTGACGGAACTACAACAACTGTCAATAGTACAACAATGACAGTTGCTGATATAAATATTACTTTAGCAGAGGGAGCTACAAATGCAGCGGCAGCAGATGGAGGGGGCATAACTTTAGCAGGCGCTGGAGCTACTATTCTTTATAATGCCGGCACAGACTGCTGGGCATTTAACAAGAAAATTTGTGCAGATGGAGGCTTGACAATTTCCAATACAGATCTGCAAATAACTGGTGGAAATCTTGGGCAGCATCTTATTGTTGGAAATAATAATACTATTGATTTTGCAGATGCGGTAGAGTTTTTAAACGATCTAGGAGACGTAAATTTAGGAACTCCTGCAAATGAAGAAGTTTTAAAGTATAATGGAACAAACTGGGTAAATGTAAAGCTAGACTATAGCGAAGTTCAAAATACTCCTTTTATTCCTCAAACCACAGACGATCTACCAGAAGGTAGTAATAATCTATATTTTACAGATGCAAGAGCCCGAGGCGCACTTAGTGTAAGTACAGGCACCGCATCTTCAGGAGGAGCACTAAGTTATAACTCTTCTACAGGCGTATTTGACTTCAGTCCTGCTGATGTTACTGCAGGCGGATCAAATATTGCTTTAACAGATTTAAGTGTAAATGTTGTAACCACCCCTACTGCAGGCGGAGATCTTGCTTATGACAATACTACTGGAGTCTTTACATTTACTAAAGCAGAAGATACAGGAATAGCCTTATCAGATTTAAGTGTTACTACAAATTCAGCAAGTGGTGGAGGAGCATTAAGTTATGACAATACTACGGGTGTCTTTGACTTTACTCCTGCAGATACTTCTGGAAGCGGTGGCAGCTCCGTTCAACTTTTAGATGATTTAGGAGATGTAACAGGAACTACTTATAGTGCTACATCTTTTAAAATACTAATACCTCAAGCTGCTAGCGGAGGAAATAATCCAACATATGGCTTTGCAGATATGCGAAGCGTTACAGATACCTATATACGAATAAGGGATCTTTCAGATGTTAGTAATACCAGTGCAACCGATGGTCAAGCTCTTATTTTTGATGGAACCAGCAATAAGTATGTTCCTTCAACTCTATCTAGTACAACTCTAGCCGGATTATCGGATACTGCTATTACAAATGCTCAAGATGGAGAGTTTCTCAAGTATAATGGCACAAATTGGATAAATGCAGATATTGAATATACAGATATTGAAAACCCCCCAACTCTTGTAGATAATTTAGATGATCTAGGAGATGTAACAGTAGCAAGTCCTAGCACAAATGCATACTTAAAATGGGATGGAAGTAATTGGGTTGCCTCTATTTTTTCAGGATTAAGTTTATCGGGACTGAGTGTTACTACTGCGGGCAGTGCCACTGCAGGGGGCGGACTAAGCTATAATAATAGCACCGGCGAATTTACATATACCCCCGCATTAGACACAGGAATAGCTTTATCAGATTTAAGTGTTAATACAAATTCAGCTAGCGGAAGTGGAGGCCTAAGCTATAATGATAGTACAGGTGCCTTTACATTTACTCCACCAGATCTATCTGGTAGCAGTGGAATTGCATTATCAGATTTAAGTGTAGCGGCAGAGCCGACTGCATCAGGTGACGGAGATTTAGCATATAATAGTAGCACTGGAGTATTTACTTATACTCCTCCTGATTTGTCAGGGTTTTCTACATTTGACGGCGCATATAATTCTCTAACAGGTAAGCCTACTTTAGGAGCTGTTGCTACATCTAATAGCTACAATGACTTGGATAATAAACCAAGTATTCCTTCGTCAATAGATGATTTAAGCGATGTAGACACTAGCACTACCGCACCTTCAAATAATCAAGTTTTAATTTGGAATGGGACAAATTGGGTTCCTTCTAATATTCCAACTCTAACAGCAGATCAGCTAAGTGTTACTACAGCTACTGCGTCTTCCGGGAACTCTTCTTTAAGTTATAATGATAGTACTGGCGTATTTACATTTACTCCTGGAGATCTAAGCCTGTATGCAACCTCTAGCTCTTTGGCAACAGTAGCTACTTCGGGTAATTATACTGATTTGAATGGTATTCCTACTATTCCGGTACTTCTTAGAAATTTACAGGATGTCTCTGAAAATCAGATACAAAACGGTCACCTTTTACAGTATGTATCATCAGGAGGTACTGCTCAGTGGCAGAATGTAGCTTTAGACAGCTTAGGGATGGAAATAAGCGACTTAAGTGATGTAGATACTTCCGGTTGTCAGAGTGGAGATATTTTAAAATTTGATGGTACTAACTGGGTTGATGATACTTTACTTCTACATCAGTTAGGAGATGTTACGGGACATGACTTTACAAATACCGCAGCAAGTAATGGAGAGTTCTACTTAGGAACAAAGAGTAATGGAACTTACGAATTTTATGACGCAGCTACTCTTCTTAGTCATGCAGAGTTAGGCGACTTAAAAGATGTAGTTATAACAAATCCTGGAGGTTTTGAATTTTTACAATGGAGTCCAAGCACTTCAAGATGGATTAATTCCGTTATTAATATAACTGAGTTAAATGATGTAAACTTTATTAGTTCTCCTACAGTAGGACAAATTTTACAATATAACGCCGCTGCAGAGTGGAGAAATACAAATTTAGATTCTCTTGGATTACTTTTAGATGATCTAGCAGATATTACTATTTCAGGGGTTGCAGGCAATGACTTATTGCAATATAATAGCAGTACTAACCAGTGGGAAAATACAACACGAACTGGCATAGGAATGTTATTAGATGAGTTAGCTGATGTAGTTATAAGTGGTTCACAAGGACAAAACTGGGCACTACAATATAATTCTACTACTAATCAATGGGAAGATAGTCCACTAAAACTAGATGAACTAACAGATGTAGTAGGATTTGCTTCAACAGCGGCCCCCGGGGAGTTCTTCTTAGGTACAGCACTTATTCCTTCTGGGGGTAATCCTCAGTATGAATTTTACGGAGCAGGAACTCTTTTAGCCCACGGCAATATAGAGGATCTAGGAAATGTAACTGTATCAGGAATAAGCAATAGCGATATTCTTCAGTATAATAGCTCTACTAATCAGTGGCAGAACACTGCAAGAAGTGCCATTGGTATGACTCTAAATGATCTTGATGATGCTACATTATCAGGAACATCTGCATATCAATTACTACAATACGATCCTACTACAGCACAATGGGAAAATGTTGATATAGCTTCCTTAGGTATACTACTTGATAATATAAACGATGTTACATTGCACCAAGTTGCAGATAATAATTTATTACAATATAATAGCACTACAAGTCAATGGGAAAATGAAACTCTTTCAACCCTAGGTCTAGTGTCAAATGACTTAGCAGATATGGATACTGCTAATGCAGCGGACGAACAGTTGCTGCAATATAATGCTACTTCTAACATGTGGCAGACCAAATTTAGAAGCCAAATTGGAATGGTCCACAATGAGTTAGCTGATACTACTATTAGTAATTTAGCTGATAATAATCTTCTTCAGTATAATGGTACTACTACTCAATGGGAGAATGTAGGGGTATCTGATATAGGCATGACTCATAATGATCTAGCTGACACAGTCATTACAAATTTACAGGATAATGATAAACTTGTATATGATGCTGCATCAAGTAAATGGATAAACGAGCCACAATCAACTGTAACATCGTATTCCATGACTAGTGCCCCCTGTTCGCATTGGTTCGTATCTGTTACGACGGAAAGAAATCATGTAATTATAGAAGGATATTTCCATGTAGATCAACAATCTGCATCAACTAATCAATGGCTGTGGCAAATTGATAGCTTCCCTAGCAACCTACAGCCTAAATCTACTCAAAATAGTATGGCAGTTGGTTCCGGGATTGCTTTTAATGCTTCAGGAGTACCAGTCTCAGAGTGGACTATAATATTAGATCAGGATGAGATAAAAGCAGCGAGCTCAGGAGGTTGGGCAACTATAAATGATGTACGCGCAAATTCCGCAGAATTTTTAAAATTTAATATCGCATACTCACTATAGAGTTGATTGTACACCCCTTACAAAAATATATCTTGACAAGGCAGGTGCGCTTTGTTATAATCATACCATAGAATATTAAAAAAAGCCTTCTTTACTAAGAAGTTAGCCCCTTTCCAATGAATAGACAAGTAACTGTTGTTAAAAATGATACGGGACCTGATTTAACGGTTGTCATCGTTAAAAACGACGATAATCAAAGATTTGTAACGACTCCCTCTAATGTACATTTAAATATTCGTCGAAAGGACACAACGACGAATATTGTTACTATTATTGCGGATGCGCTTAAATCCATTGGTACCGAAGCCCAGTATACATTTAATTTAAAAAGCTTTACGACTCATGTAGATGTGAATCCCGACTTTTATGAAGCCGAGGTAGAATTTATAGTGCCCGATGGTACGGATGAACAAGGCGACCCTCAAACCGCTAGTTTTACAACATTTGAGCAAATAACTATACAGGTGCGGGATGACTATACATGAGCAAAAATTTAAAATTCCTATCGTTAACAGATAATTCTTTATTAATAAGAAACTTATCTGAAACTTCGGCTGAAATTGCAGATTTAGAATTTACTAGCATTAGTTTTTTTGATGCTAGAATTACGCACAATCAGCTGTATAGGTACTTTTTTCATGAAACTACAAAAGCAGATGAAGTTTTTGACAGAATAGCTACATATCATAGAAAATTCTTTGA
>MDSX01095687.1_pt1 | contig 25182 bp, 23 predicted proteins | sample 811141 | NCBI WGS metagenome assembly MDSX01 (sample SAMN05326642, study PRJNA326480) | marine metagenome | isolation source: seawater | place: Atlantic Ocean: South East | collected 2010
AAAAAAAAGCCACCCCGCAGGGTGGCTTTCCATTACAAATTAAAGACTGAGAATTACATCATTCCCATTCCGCCGCCCATTCCTGGAGCTGGCATAGCCGGCTCCTCTTTCGGAATCTCAGTAATCGTTGCCTCTGTGGTCAACAATAGACCTGCAACAGAAGCAGCATTTTCTAAGGCCACACGAGTCACTTTCGTAGGGTCAATTACACCCGCTTCATACATGTTTTCATAGGTATCCGTCTTAGCGTTGAAGCCAAAGTCATCTTTACCTTCTTTCACTTTACTCACAACCACAGATCCTTCAAGGCCTGCATTGTGAACAATCTGGCGCAGTGGCTCTTCAATAGCTTTTGCAACTATTTGAATACCTGTAGTCTGATCATCATTCTCTCCTTGTAAGCCTTCGAGAACCGAACAAACACGAACAAAAGCGACACCACCACCAGGAACAAACCCTTCTTCCACGGCTGCCTTGGTTGCTGCCAACGCATCGTCTACGCGGTCTTTCTTCTCTTTCATTTCAACTTCAGAAGCTGCACCCACATAAAGAACTGCAACACCGCCTGCAAGCTTCGCTAAACGCTCTTGCAATTTCTCTCGGTCGTAATCTGAAGTTGTATTTTCTATCTGCGCTTTGATTTGTGCAACACGTCCAGCGATTGCATCTGCCTCTCCAGCACCATTTACTATGGTTGTATTGTCTTTGTCGATCGTCACCTTCTCAGCCGTACCTAGCATCTCTAGCGTTGCACCTTCAAGGGTCATTCCGCGTTCCTCGCTAATAACTTGTCCGCCGGTGAGAATTGCTATATCCTCTAACATTGCTTTACGACGGTCCCCAAAACCAGGCGCTTTAACAGCAGCTATTTTCAGCGAACCACGAATTCTGTTAACCACTAAAGTAGCTAACGCTTCTCCATCTACATCTTCAGCAATGATTAATAGTGGGCGAGCGCTTTGGGCCGCAGGCTCAAGAATTGGAAGCAATTCCTTCATTGAGCTTACCTTCTTGTCATAAATCAAGATGTGCGGATTCTCAAGTTCCGCAACCATTTTCTCTGTATTCGTAGTAAAGTAAGGGCTTAAATAACCGCGATCAAATTGCATACCTTCAACCACGTCAACATAAGTCTCTGTTCCTTTTGCTTCTTCTACGGTAATTACTCCTTCATTTTTAACTTTGGCCATGGCCTTAGCTATTAATGAGCCAATAGAACTATCGTTATTTGCAGAAACGGAAGCAACTTGTTCAATTTTACTATTATCATCTCCAACCTCTTGGCTCAAGTTGTTCAGCTCACCTACCAAAGCTTTGACAGCTTTATCAATTCCGCGCTTTAAATCCATTGGATTCGCGCCGGCAGCAACATTCTTTAAACCGTGATTGTAAATAGCCTGCGCTAAAACGGTAGCTGTAGTAGTTCCATCTCCTGCTATATCAGCAGTCTTGGATGCAACTTCTTTTACCATTTGTGCACCTAAGTTTTCAAGCCTGTCCTCCAGCTCAATTTCTTTTGCTACTGATACCCCATCTTTTGTAACATGTGGAGCGCCAAATGCTTTTTCAATAATCACATTGCGACCCTTTGGTCCCAATGTTACTTTTACTGCATCTGCCAATGCATCTACACCAGCCTTCAAGCTATTTCTAGCATTTAAGTCAAATGAAATTTCTTTTGCCATGTCTATACGTTTTTATCAGTTAGAATTAAACAATTGCCATTATATCAGCTTCACGCATGATAAGGTAATCACCGCCTTCAAACTTGAATTCAGTTCCACTGTATTTTCCATACAGTACTTCATCACCTACGCTTACTGTGATTGGCTCATCTTTCTTACCTTGGCCAACGGCAATTACCTTGCCTCTTTGAGGTTTTTCTTGAGCAGTATCTGGAATAATGATTCCCGATACAGTCGTGGTTTCAGCGGCTGCCGGTTCAACTATTACTCGGTCAGCCAATGGACGAATGTTCAAATCTACCATCTGTTGAATTTTTAGAATTATTTGTTATTGTATCGAAATTTTATGCCAATTCTTTTTTAATGCCACTCTGACACCACTTTAATATATATTAAAGAAGTACTGTCAGTTTAGAGCATAAAAAAGCCTGAATGACAGTTCATTCAGGCTTTCAAAATTTATGCTATCCTTATTATTCTTCTACACTTTCAGGAAGTCCCTCAACTGAAACATCCTCTGAAGGAACACTGGTTGAAACCGGTGCGGGAGCAGGTTGAAACGGAACCGCACCTTCAACTTGATCACGCAATAGCGTGTCTCTTTCCTCCACTGCATCGCCGCCGCTCATATTCATCGCAAGAACGAGCGCAAATAAGCCAATGACTAATCCCCAAGTTGCTTTATCTAAAAAATCTGTTGTCTTCTTCACTCCACCTAACATTTGAGGACTATCGCCACCAAAAGCTGAGCTCAAGCCACCGCCTTTCGGGTTTTGAACTAGTATTACTAGGACTAGTAATACAGAAATTACTACGATTAGGATTGAGAATAATGCTGTCATGAGTTCTTTTCTTTCTTAATTGCTCTTATTCGGTCGGCAAAGAAACTACTTTTTTCCGGGTATTTCAAACTTAAAACCTCGTAGGCTTTTATTGCCTTATCAAATACGCGTTGATTGAAATAGATCTCTGCTAATGTTTCGGTTACAAATCTTCCTTCTTTATCAGCCTCTAGGTTAAAGACATTGATTTTTCCGTCAAGATTGGATTCAAATTTTGGCAACTGCTGGATAATTTTTCGTATCTCACCATCTGCAGCTTGTTCATGGTCTTCAACAACCTCAATTTTAGCAAATTCTTGAGTTGCATCAATCTTTTTAACTTCTACATAGTGATCAGCATTCAACCACTGCAGGAAAGAAGCTTTCTCACTGAATGGCATGACACGAATATCCTCGCTTTCTTGGATATCTTGCGCCGGATTGACCATCTCTGCTAATTCTAAATCTTTTGGCTTCTCCCTTTTCTGCTGAGTAGATCCCTCTTTTTTCGTTTGCTCTACCGGAACTACTTTCTTTGATTTTTGCTGCGCTTCAATGTCGTTTTCTGTAGCGGGTACCTTAGCCGTCTCATAAGACTTTTTTAAAGACGAACTATTCAATTCCCTAGACCTTGTAATAGCATTTCTAACCTTCTCAGGTAAGTGATCTAAACTTCCTGTTTCACTTTTAGGAGCGACCGACTTAGCAACTTGATTCTTTGAAGACTCAACTTTTTCTTCTTTTGTGACAAGGCTTTTTGAAGCCTTCTTCACTTCTTCTCTCTTCGAAGAAATCTTCTTTTTAGAATTTTCTGATTGTAACTTTTTCTTTTTTTCTTTTGGTTTTGCCTGAGCCTTCAAAGCGTCAACGTCAAATGTAATCGTAGGTAATTCTTCTTTATTCGAAGAATCATAAAAATGTTTTAGCAGAGCAGGATCAGGGACTGAAATAGCAGCTCTCTTAACCTGCGAGGGTAACTGATAACTATCTTCACTTTTAAGAACCTTCATGTACAACATCTGCAGCGCAGAAGCATACGGGAAATCTTGAACCGCCTGCTGCAAAGAAATCAATGCTGCCGCATCCATCTTTTCTGGGTTTTCAAAATATTCTTTGATTTGCTTCGCGTTCATACTACCAATTGGCAATGGCCTTATTAAGAATATCCTCTGTTAATTCCTTTATAATCTCTTCTGACAGTTCTGTTTCAATATCTGAAAAATTCAAATCAGAATTGTAATCCCTGTATCTCGAAAATCGTTGTGAAAAATCATTTTCTGATTCTAATCGATTTTCAAATTCTATTTTAAGGGCAATGGTAAATCGCATTTGCGCTACCTCTGAAGGTCCTCTTGCCGCTTGAGGTTTCAAACTGTACTCTACAATCTCGCCATTAAACTCCATGTCGGAAGGACCGTCATTTAATTCAAGTGACGTCTGCTGAACAAAAATATCCTTGATTGCCTCGGTTACCAACTGAGACATTTCAGGGTTCACGATTTGAGCATTATTATCAAAGAAACCAACATAAAGTGACTTTGCTTCGCCAATATTTCCTCCGGTAAAGCTATATCCTCCTTTACATGAACTTAATACCAACACGACAAGAAGACGGAGTAAGATTCTCATTCTAAATTATATTGTTTGATCTTCCGGTACAAAGTACGCTCAGAAATTCCCAATTCTTTGGCCGCGTGTTTTCTTTTGCCACCAGATTTTTCTAATGCTTTTTTGATGAGCTCTATTTCCTTATCTACAAGACTTAAGTTTTCAATCTCAATGGTATGATTGTCCTCAAATTGCTCTCGTTCCTCATCAGAAATAATGGTGACTTCTTGATTTGCAGAAGGGGTAGGTCGCGCTAATTCATGACTGAGTATTGGATAGTCACTTTGAATCTTTTCTAATAGTCCTTTTTCGTCAGTTACTGCTTCCTTCAATGCGTTGATTTCTGCTCTCATTTCGAATAGTAACTTATACAATGCCTCACGCTCTTGGCTAAAACTGTGTTCGCTACTATCAGATATTCTTGCGCCACTTAATGCCGGAAGGTTTGAGGCATCCACCTGAGGTAAGTAGGTTTTAAGTAACACTTTACCTACCAAACGAGTAGTCTCAATAACGCTCATTTGTTCGGCTAAGTTTCGTAATTGACGAATATTTCCTGGCCAACGATACTTTTCAAGTAATCGTACTGCCTCGTCGTCAAGACGAAGAGGCGGTAAGTGGTATTTTGAGGCAAAATCTGCGGCAAATTTTCTGAATAACAAATGAATATCTAAAGGGCGCTCTCGTAGCGGTGGCAACTGGATTTCAACAGTATTCAAACGATAATATAAATCCTCTCGAAATTTACCCTTTTTTATGGCGTTAAGCATTCCGACATTGGTTGCACCCACCACGCGCACGTCAATCTTTTGAGCACGTGAAGCACCCACTCGAATAAATTCACCGGTCTCGAGGACTCTTAAAAGTCGAACCTGAGAAGGCAAGGGTAACTCTCCTACCTCATCTAAGAAAATTGTTCCCCCATCTGCCTCTTCAAAATATCCTTTTCGTGCACCCGTGGCACCGGTAAATGCCCCTTTCTCATGACCAAAAAGTTCAGAATCTATAGTGCCTTCTGGAATGGCACCGCAGTTCACTGCGATATATGGCTTGTGTTTACGATGACTAAGATTATGTATGATTTTTGGAATACTTTCTTTACCAACACCACTTTCGCCTGTGACCAAGACGCTAATGTCTGTTGGGGCTACTTGTACCGCCTTACTCAACGCCCTATCCAAAAGGGAGCTTGTACCAATAATTCCAAAACGCTGCTTAATACTCTTTACCTCTGCCATGGTTAGTATATTATTGTGCACGGTCAACGACTGTACCAATTAATGTTGCAGCAGTACATCTCTCAATTTTCACATGACAGAAATCACCAGGTTTCAAATTTCCTTTGTCAAAAACTACAACACTGTTGGAATCGGTTCTACCAAACAATTGTTGATCACTTTTCTTGGATGTACCCTCAACAAGTACCTCATAAGTGCCACCAATCATAGCCTCATGCCTAACGAGGCTATGTACTTTCTGCAGGTTGATAATTTCATTTAATCTTCGCTTTTTAACTTCCAATGGAATATCGTCCTCCATTTTTCTTGCTGCATAGGTATTGGGACGTTCACTATAAAAGAACATGTACCCAAAATCATATTTTACATTATCCATCAGGCTCAAAGTATCTAAGTGATCTTCCTCTGTTTCCGTGGGAAAACCTGATATCATATCATGAGAAATAGCACAACTCGGTATAATACGCCTGATACGTTCTATTAAAGCAATGTATTCTTCACGGTTATGACCCCGATTCATGAGCTCTAAAATTCTTGAAGAACCACTTTGGACAGGGAGATGAATGTAATTACAAATATTCTTGTAATTCGCGATTGTCTTTAAAACTGAATCCTGCATATCCTGTGGATTCGAGGTAGAGAAGCGAATACGCATGTTTGGAACCGCTTCCGCAATCATTGCCATTAAATCAGCAAAGTGAACGGCGCTTGCCTTTGCAAGTTCGGAAGCCTTTTCAAAATCTTTTTTAAGTCCTCCTCCATACCATAGATAACTATCTACGTTTTGTCCAAGTAAGGTAATCTCTTTATATCCTCGCTTTTGAAGATCCAAAGCTTCATCTACTATAGTCTGCGGATTTCTGGAACGCTCCCTTCCACGCGTAAAAGGAACCACACAAAAGGTACACATATTATCACAGCCCCTTGTAATTGAAACAAAAGCACTGACTCCATTTCCACCAAGTCTAACAGGCTCTATGTCATCATAGGTCTCTTCTTTACTGAGTATGACATTAACGGCCTTTCTTCCTCCATCTAATTCTTGAAGAAGATTGGGCAAGTCCCTGTATGCATCTGGGCCAACCACGAGATCAACCAGTTTTTCTTCATCAAGTAATTTACCCTTGACGCGTTCCGCCATGCAACCCAACACCCCAATCTTCATTTCGGGTTTATTTCGCTTATGACTGTTAAAATGGTTCAGCCTATTTCTAACTGTTTGCTCTGCTTTATCCCGAATGGAACATGTGTTTAACAACACCAAGTCTGCCTCCTCTGCGTTTTGTGTTGTACTGTATCCCTCTTTCCCTAAAACAGACGCTACTATTTCACTGTCCGAAAAATTCATCTGACAGCCATAAGACTCTATATAGAGCTTCTTGGTCCCGAGAGGATTTTTCGTTTCATGAACAGTCCCGTCGTGCTCGTGAGGATTCTTATCGCCCTCGGCATAAAGACCTCTTCCGCTTGCGCGTTTAGTTTTTCCTTCCATAATTTTTTCCGCTCAAAACTTTACTTTCTGTTGCGTTTGGGCAAAGATACATTCAAAACTGACAATTTGTCTGCTTATAACATTCCTATTACGTAGTAATACTCAAAGGGTTAAACACTTTTACCAAAAAAGATGTTGCGTTATATATCTATTTCACCATTACTTTGTGCTTTCAAACTTCTAACTGAATCAATTTTTATGGCAAGTAATTTAGTCATCGTTGAGTCCCCAGCAAAAGCAAAAACTATCCAGAAATATCTGGGAAAAGATTTCGCAGTTATGTCTTCATACGGTCACATTCGTGATTTATGCGACAAAGGAATGGCTATTGACATTGAGAATAATTTTACTCCAGAATATTGTGTCTCCAAAGACAAGGCTGCCTTGGTTAAGGATTTAAAAAAAGCCGCAAAAGCCGCTGATAAAGTTTGGCTAGCGTCTGATGAGGATCGAGAGGGAGAAGCTATCGCATGGCACTTGTTTGAAAGTCTTAATCTAACCGAAGAAAAAACAGAACGAATAGTATTCAATGAGGTCACTAAAAGTGCCATCCTGCGGGCCGTGGAAAATCCAAGAAAGATCAACAAAGAATTAGTTGATGCTCAGCAAGCTAGACGAGTTCTAGATAGATTGGTTGGTTATGAATTGAGTCCGGTTTTATGGAAAAGTATCCAACGAGGATTGAGTGCAGGGAGAGTGCAAAGTGTTGCTGTTCGTCTCATTGTAGAAAAAGAGCGTGAAATAGAAGCACACGTCCCAACAACAAGTTTCAAAGTCAGCGGATTATTTTCAGATGATAAAATCAGTTTCAAAGCAGAACTTGCAAAAAACTTGCAAGAAGAGGAATCACAAAAATTTCTTGAACAATGCGTTGGAGCGGAATACAAAGTTGAATCGGTTGAAAAGCGTCCAGGAAAACGTTCACCTGCCGCACCATTTACAACGTCTACACTCCAACAAGAGGCAAGTCGTAAACTTGGATTTAGCGTAAGTCAAACTATGACTCTAGCACAGCGATTGTACGAGGCTGGACACATCACCTATATGAGAACAGATAGCTTCAATCTAAGCAATGACGCTCTATCAGGAATAGCCGCACACGTTGAATCTCAATATGGGGAAAATTACCATCAAGCACGTAAGTTTAACTTGAAAAGTAAAGGCGCTCAAGAAGCACATGAGGCCATAAGACCAACTAATTTTGCCATGGCTGGTGCTGGTGCAGACGATCGTCAGAAGAAATTGTATGATTTAATATACAAACGCACAATTGCCTCTCAGATGGCAGAAGCTAAACTTGAAAATACAACCATTAAGATTTCTAATACAAAAGCGCCAGACGCTCAAATGTTCACTGCGAGGGGCCAAGTAATAACATTTGATGGGTTCATTCGTGTTTATCAAGAAGGATCAGACGAAGAAAACTCAGAACAAATTGATGGTCAATTACCTGCGGTAGTTGAAGGAGATTTACTTAGGTCAGATGAAATCACGGCTACCGAACGCTTTACCAAACACGCTCCAAGATATACGGAAGCATCATTGGTCAAAAAGTTAGAAGAATTAGGAATTGGTAGACCTTCTACCTATGCGCCAACAATCTCTACGGTTCAAAAAAGAAAATATGTCATCAAAGAAAGTTTGGAGGGAAATTCTCGTGAATACAAGGTTTATAGTGCCACAAACAAGGGTGTAGCTAAGAAAATAGATACCGAGAATTATGGTGCGGATAAAAATAAATTATTCCCAACTGATATCGGCAAGGTAGTAACAGACTTCCTGACTGAGCATTATGGCTTAATTATGGATTACCAATTTACTGCCAAGGCAGAACAAAACTTTGACACTGTTGCTGTAGGACAAATAGGTTGGCAAGACAGTATAAAAGAATTCTACAGTGAATTTCACCCTTTGATTGAAAACGCCCCTCAGAATGCTCGAGCGAGCCGTCTTTTGGGAGAAGAACCAGATACAGGTGAACCCATTTACGTCAAACTTGCACGGTACGGTTTTGTCTTTCAATTTGGAGATGGGGATGAAGAAACTAAGCCTCGATTCAAAAAGTTACCTCATGGAGTTGGTTTCTATGATGCTACTTTGGAAATGGCACTGCGAAAAGAAGTGTTGCCTAGAACCGTAGGTAGTTATCAAGACATGGAAGTGAAGGCAAACATAGGCAGGTATGGGCCTTACGTAATGTGGAATAAGAAATTCTTTAGTTTGACTGAAGATACCCCCGAAGAAGTGAGTATTGAGCAGGCTGTTGCAATTATTGAAACAAAACTCAAAGAAGATTCAAATAATATCATTGCTGAATTCACCGAGGAGCCTGTCATACAGATACTAAAAGGTCGCTATGGGCCGTATATTAAAAGTGACGGTAAAAACTTTAAAATACCCAAAGACAAGGAGCCTGAGAGCCTGGATAGAGGTGCTTGTGAAGAACTTATCGCTGCGGGGCCTTCAAAAAGAAGGGCAAAGCGCAAATAAGAGGCTAAATTAACCACGAGAAAAACATAACTCGTGGAATATCTAAGTCCTGTACCTGAAAGTGTCCTTTCTAAGCTGCCCGTATTAGAGCCTGGCCAACTAGGTAATAGAATTAAACGCCATTCTGAATTAGACGGGATTCCCTCTTTAGACGGTGTTAAAATTGTAATCATCGGAGTCCAAGAAGATAGGCGTGCTTATCGTAATGCCGGTTGTGCTAACGCCGCTGATCACATTAGACCGCATCTTTACCAATTGTACGAAGGAACGTGGGATTTTGAAATTGCTGATCTGGGAAACATCTACAGCGGCGAGCGCCACGTAGATAGCATTCAATTGCTCACAGACTTCTGCGAAAACATGCTAAGAAAAGGCATCATCACCATTACCATAGGCGGTTCTCAAGATTTAACTTACGGCAACTACAGGGCTTATGACCATTTCGAAAAAATGGTCAATGTAGTTTCGCTGGATTCAAGACTTGATGTTGGGAGCGAAGGAAGGGATCTAGACCACCAAAGCTACGTGAGTCACCTGGTGCTTCAAGAACCTCACAATCTATATAATTTCACTAACATTGGTTACCAAACTTACTTCAATAGTCCAGACGAAATTGGTCTCATTGACAAATTGTTTTTCGAAGCCCTAAGACTAGGTGAAGCTCAAGGGAACATAAATAATACAGAACCCTTACTGCGTGAAGCGGATTTAGTGAGTGTAGATGTGAATTCTGTGAGACAAAGTTATAATCCAGGTACTTTTTATACCTCTCCTCATGGATTTTCGGGTAATGAACTTTGTGCTATGATTCGATATGCCGGAATGAGCGATACAGTAAGTCAATTGGGTATATTTGAGTACAATCCCAAGTACGACCAAAGAGGACAAAGTGCCCATTTGTGTGCGCATGCCCTTTGGTATTTTTTAGAAGGCGTTTCGTTGAGATTTGGAGACTTTCCCATTGGTTCTAGAGCTAATTACGAGAAATACAGCGTACTTATTGATGATGAAGACACTTTAGAATTTTACAAGAGTCCTAACAGCGGGCGGTGGTGGATTGAGATTCCCAAAGGAGAGTTTAAATCAGACAGGTTCTCCTTAGTTCCCTGCAGCTATGAAGATTATGAAGAAGCTTTGCAAGGAAAAATCCCAAAAAGGTGGTGGAAAGCACAGCAGAAAGCTTGATAACTCTAAGAAAAAAGTGTTGTTGGCAAAGGAATTTTTCTATCTTTAGCGACGACCAAAAGTAATTAGCGTTTTAATACATGAGAAAAACCCGCCTTGCCTTATTTGCAATGCTTTGTACATCAGCTATTTGGGCTCAACAAGATGTGCAATTCACCCAATTTGCGAATAATAAGATTTTCTATAACCCGGGAGTTATTGGCTCGGGAGATGCCATTTGCCTGTCCGCTGCTCATCGTTCGCAATGGGTTGGTTTTGAAAACGCTCCTACTACTCAGAATTTTTCAGCCAATGTGCCATTAGATGTTATTGGTGGTGGATTATCTGTGAATTTCACCAACGATATGATTGGATTCTTTCAAGACATTACTGCAGGAATAGGTTACGGTTATCAAGCTTCCCTTGCAGGTGGATCATTGGGCATAGGTATGCGGGTAGATTTTAGAAATAAAAATGTAACCTCCGGAGTATGGGCTCCACCTCAAACTATGAATGACCCTTCTCTAGTTCAACTTGGCGCTACCTCTATGGCAACCGACCTAAGTTTTGGCAGCTATTACCAAAGAGATAATTGGTACGCTGGCCTGAGCAGCACAAGACTCCTAGAAACTAAAGACATTCTGACCGCTAATGGGGGTTCAGGTAATGCTCAAATACGTGGCCAACGTCACTACTACCTCATGGGAGGATATGATATAGACCTACAGAATGGTTTTGTTTTGCAACCCGCAATGATGGTCAAAACAGATTTAGTGACCACTCAATTAGACATAAATGCAGCGGCAACATACAATAATCAGATCTGGGGCGGCGTTACTTACAGGGTATATGACGCATTATCAGTGATGGCTGGGTATCAAATTACAAAGGACTTAAGAGCAACCTATTCTTATGACTTGACCACTTCGAGCCTGAGAAATTCGAGCAGCGGCTCTCATGAAATTATGATGAGTTACTGCTTTACTATTGAAATACCACCTAAAGAAAAAGGGAGTTACAGAAATCCGATATTTTTGTAATATAGCCCCTTCGTATAAATGAGAACACAGTTGAAATCAAATATAATTATGAAAAAGTTTTTCTTTGGATTAATATCAGTTGCCTTTTTGGCTTCATGTGGAACTAATGACCATGGTGAATTGGTCGGAGTTCAAAACCGTCCAACTTGGTATCCGAGTGAGCCATACGGCATGGTTTATATCCCTCAAGGTAGCTTCACAATGGGCAACCATGACGAAGATGTGCCCTATGCATACACGGCTCCTGCGAAAACAGTGAGTATCCCGGCATTCTACATGGATCAAACTGAAATCACGAATAATGAATACCGCCAATTCGTAGGTTGGGTTCGAGATTCAATTGCCAGAACAAGGTTAGCCGAAGGATTGGTTGAAGAATTTGAATACATTGATCTTGCTGAGATGGAAGACCCTACTTCTTTTCAAGAATACGTTGCATTAAATTATCCAGATAGTATGATGCGACGCCTTGATTGGGATCCATACTTAGAGTGGGATAAAAATAGATACCCTTCGCAAGAATATACAGAGGTGGTTGAAAGCATGTACCTTGCCCCTGAGGAGCAATGGTTGGGATATCGCCACTTGGATACGCGTCAGTTGAACTATACCTACTATTGGATTAACAAGCAGAAAGCAGCTTCTAAATTGAATCGTGTTGACTTTGATTACAAAGATGAAGACGGCGACGGTGAACTGTTCAGCTACCGCGACTACATAAAAGATACTCAAGCAGAAAGCGATCGCGCTTCATTCTTTGAAAAAGAAACTATAAACGTATATCCGGACACATTGGTTTGGATTCATGACTTTACCTACTCCTTTAATGAGCCTATGCACGACAAATACTTCTGGCATCCAGCGTACGACGATTACCCCGTTGTTGGTGTAAGTTGGAGACAAGCGCGTGCTTTCGCAAATTGGAGAAGTAAGTACCGTCGTGACTTCCTGAAGCTTTCAGGAGAATTGATTGAGCATGATTTCCGCCTACCAACAGAGGCAGAATGGGAATATGCCGCTCGCGGTGGAGAAGAATTAACCACCTACCCGTGGGGAGGTCCATACGCAACAAATAGTGCTGGTTGTTACCTAGCTAACTTTAAACCGCGTCGTGGTAATCTAACTGCAGATGGTGCATTTTATCCTGTGAAAACCACCGCTTATTCTCCTAATGGATACAATCTATATTGTATGTCTGGAAACGTAAGTGAATGGACTTCAACCGCATTTGACGTGCAGTCTTATGCATTTGGTAGTGATATAGCCGCAGAATTTCAATACAACGCGTTTGAAGAGGAAAGTGAAACAATGAAGCGTAAAGTTATACGTGGCGGTTCATGGAAAGACGTTGCTTATTTCCTTCAACTAGGTGCTCGTGATTACGAATACCAAGACACTGCAAAGAGCTACATTGGATTCAGAACAGTACAAAGTTTCTTGGGTAGAGATCTCAAAGACTTTTAATAAACCCTAATAACAAATTAAGATTAAAGATTATGGCATTAATTGATGTAAACGGAAAACGCTTCAAGAACTTTATGGCGAAGCTCTATGGTATTGGTGCAGCAGTAGTAATTACTGGTGCAATGTTTAAAATCATGCACTGGGAAGGAGCGAATATTATGCTCGTTCTTGGTTTATCCACAGAGGCCGTAATCTTCATGTTTTCAGCATTTGAAAAGCCAGCTGCAGATTATGATTGGAGCCTCGTTTATCCTGAATTAGCTTCTGCTGAGGGAGACCGAGCTCTAAGTGTAACGGAACAATTAGACAATGCACTCGAACAAGGAGGAGTTGATGCCGCATTAATTGAACGATTAGGTGAAGGAATGCGTTCGCTTAGCGAAACTGCAGGTAGTCTAAATGGTGCAGTAGATGCAGCAGGTGCAACTGCTGCATATTCGGAACAATTAAGCACGGCTGCCACACACATGGAGAGTCTTAATGCACTTTACTCTGTTCAATTAGAAAACACGACTGCCCAAGTTGAGCGTCAGAATGACGTTATGGAGAAACTATCAGAAGCATCCGGAAATGCTACCGATTTGGCATCTGAATTAGCGTCTTTGAAAGGTAACTTGGAATCTTTGAATAACGTTTACGGCGGAATGTTAACAGCTATGGGCAAATAATTGTCTTTTTAACTTACTCTATAACCGGATAACACAATATAAATGGCAGGAGGAAAATTATCACCGCGTCAAAAAATGATCAACATGATGTATCTCGTGTTGACTGCACTACTTGCATTAAACGTGAGTCGTGAGGTAATGGACGCTTTCTATGAAGTAATGGTGAGCCAAGAAGCGTCCATTGAAACCGTAGAAAAGCAAAATGAAAGTATTTATAGTGCGTTTGAAGCTGCCTATGCTGCTAATCCTGTAAAAACAAAGGAGTGGAGAGAAAAAGCAAATGAGGTTCAAGTACGATCTGAAGATTTATACGCTCAAATAGAAAACTTCAAAAGAGGTGTAATTGAAGCTTCAGGGGGTGCAGATGAGGAAAGTGACGACCCTAATAAGCCCGCGAAAATGGATGATTTAGAAAGTTCGCCGAATTACTTTTTAATTCAAGGCAATGGTGCTACGTTAAAGTCATCCTTGGCAGATTACCGCGAGTTCATGAAAAGTAATACTGTAGAAAGTCCTCTATTATCCTCTTCAATTGAGAATACATTTGATTTAAGCGACCACAAAGAGGACGGCAGCACTATTAGCTGGGAAGAACATAAATTTGAACACTTTCCCTTGATCTCTGTGTTGACATTTCTTACCAAAATGCAAAGTGATGTCCGTACCACTGAGGCCAATGTGATTGATTATCTCCAAAAAAATATTAGTGCCCGAGATATTAAGGTAACTGGGGTTAAACCAATCGTCATTCCTAAAAGTACATATGTAACTAAAGGAGATAAATATGAAGCTCAAGTTCTTTTGGCGGCCTTTGATGATACTCAGGACCCAACATTTATCATCAACGGTGAAGAAATTGCAGCAGAAAATATTGTTGGCGGGGTAGCAAATATTTCATTCCCAACATCCCGAACAGGTACGCAAAAATGGAACGGCGAAATTCGTCTGATTACAAATGGAGAGACAGTACCCTATATTATTGGAGAACAGACGTTTAATGTTGCACCACCAAACGTTGTGATTGCGGCCACTAAAATGAACGTACTATACCGAGGCGTAGACAATCCTTTAGAAATTTCGGTTCCAGGATACGATCCAGAAAACATTAAAGTAGGTAACGCTGAAATTAAAAAAGACGGAAAAGGCAATTATACAGCTGATGTCACTAAATACCGCGGTGGCGAAATTGACGTTAAAGTAAGCGTTAAAGACGGTGATTCATGGAAATCCATGGGTTCAAAAAAATACCGTATCAAATCATTGCCGGATGCAGCCGGTTCTATTTTTGGAAAAACGGATGGTTTAATGTCAGCTAACCTTATTAAGAAGGCTAAGGTTGAAGCAAAATTCAATAATTTTGATTTTGAACTTCCCTTAAAGGTTACAAGTTTTCAAATTATTGTTCCTCCATTTGCACCTATCGATTGTAAAGGAAATACGCTTAATTCGAACGCAAGAGCTGCCTTGGAGAAAGCTAAGCCAGGAACGCCTGTAATTATAAGAAACATTAAAGCAGCCACTAAAAAGGGTATCAAACCAAAAGTGGCGCCGATTACTATAGACTTGAACTAAGATGTTGAAATTAAAAACCTTTTTATTTGCAGCATGTGCAGTAGCGTTGTCTTTCAGTGCAGCTCATGCTCAGATTTTAGATCCTTCAGATGATGGTGTTGTTCCTGAGGCAACTAAACACTATAGAAACAATCGCGTTGTTCCCTATCCATTCCTTCGCCAAGATGATATGTTATGGTCCGAGCGTCAATGGGAAAGAATTGATCTCAGGGAGAAAATCAACCTTTCTTTGTACTATCCAATAAAACCAATGCCGGACCGAAAATCTTTGTGGGACGTTTTAGTTGACGGAATTATTACTGAGAATACTATTACTGAAATTTTTCTTGATGATAAATTTGAATTACCACTAACCGTTGAAGAGGTACGACAAAAAATAGAGTCATACGATACAATTCTAGATCCTGATGATCCTTTTGGCCCACCGTTAGCAATAGATACACTAACAATTAAATCCAATAATGTAGTTGCCTATCATTTGAAGAGTGATTGGTATTTTGACAAACAGAGAGGTGAATTAAAGAATAGAATTATAGGTATTGCACCCGAAGTTCGCGATCCTAGAAACAAATCTTTGACGTATAATCCATTTTGGATTTGGTTCCCAGACGCTCGTTATGCAATGGCTACGGCCGTGGCATACAATGAGAAAAACAATAATCAAAGGTTAACTTTTGATCAAATAATGCACTTTAGGAAATTCAACTCAGTGGTCACTAAAGAAGACAACGTCTACGATAGAACCATATCGGATTATAAGAGAAATAGTGCTATGTCACAATTGCTTGAAGCAGCCGCAATAAAAGAAGACTTGCGGAACAAAGAGCACGATATGTGGACGTATTAACTCACATTACCAATATCAATTTAAAAAACTCCTGTTACCTTTGGTAACAGGAGTTTTTTTATGTCTAAGTATGTAGATTACATCATTGTTGGAGGAGGTGTTTCAGGATGCGTACTCAGCTATATGCTCATGAAGCATGGAGCAGACGTCGTGCTCTATGACTTACCCAATGAAAATATAAGTTCTTCTGTAGCTACTGGTCTTTGGAATCCCATTGTCCTTAAAAGGATGAGAAAAGTATGGAAGGCTGAAGCTATGATGGATGAGTTACATAACGTATACGGAGACATGGAAAAATGGACGAATAGTCAATTCTTTGATCCGATTCCTATAAGGAGAGTCTTTCATGATGTAAGTGAACAGAATACCTGGACAGAGTTGTGCGATTCGCCAAGTTTCAAAGAATATCTGGATGACAAAATCGTTCCGCTTCCCAATGGTATTAGAGGAGATTTTAAAAGCGGAAAAATGAAAGGAACTGGCAGACTTAAGGTCGTTCACTTCATGAATGCTGTTCACGTGGCTTTGAAAGAAACAGATTCTTTTAGAGAAAAACGCTTTAACTGGGAAAAAGTACATCGCAATAGCGAAGGAGTATCCTATGGAGACATTAAAGCGCATGGCATAATAAGTTGTGAAGGCGCTCAGATGGCGCTCAACATGCAATCTATTGACCAAAAGGGGTTTTCTCCCGTTAAAGGAGAATTACTGCGTGTAAAACTTGATAAGTCATTGCACAATGAATGTATTCATCAAAAGTATTTTATGCTAAGCGAAGGCGAGGACAAGATTTCCGTTGGAGCGACCTTTGCATGGGACGGGTTTCTTAAAGGCCCCACAAGAGAAAAGCGAAATGAGCTTGAACAACATTTGAATACTGTGTGGAAAGGATCATTTGAAACGGAAGAACATTTAAGCGGGATACGACCCGCTACCAAAGATCGAAAGCCTATCATTGGACCACATGAACTTCCTCATACGTGGATTTTTGGAGGTATGGGCTCAAGAGCAATTTTAATGGCTCCATACCTTGCCAAGGTCTTCGTTGAACATTTAATGTATGGCGCAGATTTATTAAAAGAGTGCTTACCTTCAAGGTTCTAGGCGCTTCTTTGATTCTTCTCTGTCAAATTTGACAAAGAACGATAACCACGTAGTTCTTGATATTCTAAAAATCAGGGGTGCCAATAAAACTAGAACTACCGCTAATGCAGTAATAGTAGACCACATATTCCAATCTAATAAAACTCCAAAAAAGACATATACCAACACAAACATAGCAACGGTATAGGCGTAACTTATGTACATAGCACCATAGTAAAAATTTGGTTCTGGTTCAAAATTCTGCGCACACTTGGAACATCGCCGATTAAAATGGGTTAACGTTTTTAATCGATAAGGATTTTTATCTGGGTATATATTGCCTTCCATACAGCGGGGACACTTGCCCCTTGAAATACTATAGAACTTGGTTCCTTTCAGCATAAAATAAGGTTCTTGGTATTGCTGCAAATTTAAGGCTACATGGCGCTTTGATTTGCTACTTTTGTCACGATGATTTTAGCACTTAGCAAAGCCTCTTTATTTTTTGGTGGTCAAGCGATATTTGATGATATAGGATTTCAGATTAATCCTGGAGACCGCATTGGCCTAGTAGGTCGTAATGGCGCCGGTAAATCCACATTACTAAAGTTGATAGCCGGGGATTACCGCCTTGATTCTGGAACAATAAGTAAAGCCAAAGAAGTCCGAGTTGGTTTTCTTAGGCAAGACCTGCAGCTAGATATGGACAAAAGTATTGTGGAAATTGCCCGCAGTGCCTTTGACGAATTAACAAAGATCAATGCTCGAATCGAACAAATCAATCTAGAATTTGAGACTCGAACTGACTATGAAAGCAACAGTTATAGTGCGCTTATAGACGAACTAAGTGAATTGAGTGAGCGCTTTGGATTACTTGGCGGTGACAGCGTTGATGCAGATGTTGAGCTCGTGTTAAAAGGCTTAGGATTTACGCAACAGACCTTTCACAATACTTTAAACACCTTTTCCGGTGGATGGCAAATGCGCGCTGAATTGGCACGATTACTTCTGCAGAAACCAGAACTGCTATTACTTGATGAGCCTACAAATCACCTTGATATAGAGAGTATCATGTGGCTAGAAAAACATCTAAGCGAGAGTAACCAAACACTGATGGTGGTTAGTCATGACCGTACTTTTTTAGACAATGTAACTACACGAACCATAGAAATATCCCTTGGAAAGGCGTATGATTTCAATGCTCCCTATTCACGTTACACCGAATTACGAGCCGATTTAAGAGAAAAACAACTGGCTACGGCAAAGAATCAAGAGAAAGAAATCAAACAAACAGAGGAACTTATAGAGCGTTTCCGAGCTAAAGCATCTAAAGCATCTTTTGCGCAAAGTCTGATCAAAAAGCTGGATCGTATGGATAGGATTGAAGTAGATCAAGAAGATACTTCTACCATGCATTTTAAGTTTCAACCGGCACCACGCTCAGGAAAAGTAGTGGCCAAAGCGGAAAGTGTACGAAAAGCATACGGGGATAACCTTGTACTCAATAAAGTTGATTTAGAGGTTGAGAGGGGAGATCGAGTCGCATTTGTAGGACAAAATGGTCAAGGAAAATCAACCCTGGTTAAAGCATTATTAAAAGAAATAAGTGCGGAGGGAATTCTTACCCTTGGGCACAATGTTCAAGTGGGTTATTTTGCCCAGGATCAAGCGGACGAATTGAACGGGAGCCTGACGGCACTTCAAACTATTGAAAATGCTGCTCCCGAAAATATGCGCAAACATGCCCGGAGTTTACTAGGATCCTTCATGTTCCGTGGTGAAGATGTTGAGAAAAAAGTAAAGGTACTTAGCGGCGGCGAACGCGGTAGACTGGCACTTTGTAAACTGCTCTTAAAACCTATCAACTTCTTGGTAATGGATGAACCTACAAACCACCTTGATATGAATAGTAAGGATGTGCTAAAAAAGAGCTTATTAGCCTTTGACGGCACATTATTAGTAGTTAGTCACGATCGTGAATTTCTGGAGGGCTTAGTGACCAAAACTGTGGAGTTTAGAGATCAGCAAGTCAAAACACTTTTAGGGGGTATAGATTACTATCTAGAACAACGTAAGTTGAAAAACATGAGAGCCGTAGAGGCGAAATCGGCTGCTATCAAAAAAACTAAAGAAACAGCAAAAAGTGAGGACAAAAACCTTGGTTATAAAGAACGCAAGCAACTTGAAAAAGACTTGAGAAGTTTAATACGTAAATTGGAGAGTGTTGAGCAAGAAATTGAGAACTTAGAGGCTCGTATAGAAGATTGGGATAGAAAGTTGGCTGATAGTACTACCTATTTGGAACTTATGAAAGATCCAAGTTTCTACCCGGAATACGAGAAGCAAAAAGAACAGCTCAGCTCTAAAATGAACCTATGGGAAGAAATTCAAATCAAAAAAGACCAATTGGAGCATTCGTTGCCCTCCTAATAGCATTAGGGGTTCACGCTCAACCAAAGCTTGTGGTTCAAGTAGTAGTAGATCAAATGCGCGCTGAGTATTTGCAAAGATTTAGTCATCAATTTTCTGAAGACGGAGGCTTTCAAATTATGCTCGATCAGGGAATGGTATTCAGAAATACACATTACAACTACATACCAACATATACAGGTCCTGGGCACGCATCTATTTCAACAGGTACCACGCCTAAATACCATGGAATTGTGGCTAATGATTGGTGGGTGCGTGAGTTCAATTATGAAATGTATTGCGCCGAAGATACGATGGTAAGTCCAATTGGAACGATTGAGAGTGCATCGAGACGCTCTCCAAAAAACTTGAAGGCTCTTACATTTTCAGATGGCATCAAGTTATTTACAAATAATCGTGGTAAAAGCTATGGGGTCAGCGTCAAAGACAGAGGTGCCATTTTCCCTGCTGGACATTTTGCAGATGGAGCGCTATGGTTAGACAATAAGCTACATTTTGTATCCAGTAGTTATTATGGAGATGAACTTCCTGATTATGTGGAGAAGTTTAACGAACGCGAGTACGCCATGGATATGTCGAAAAAAGACTGGAAACTAGAAATGGCCGAAAGAAAATATGACGAGAGTTTACCGGATGAAAACCCGTATGAACCCAAGCTAAATAACGGAACCTCAAGCTTTCCATATGACTTAAAAAAGCTGATTGAAACACGAGGTCTTGGTGCCTTAAAAAACACACCTGTGGGTAATGAACTCGTGTTAGATATGGCTCTTAAAGTTTTACAGAAAGAAGAATTAGGTAAAGATAAATACACGGATTTCTTAGGAATTAGCTTCTCCTCCACCGATTACGCAGGACATACATTTGGTGTTCGTTCAAGGGAGGTTCATGATATGTATCTAAAATTAGACCGTCAACTTGGCAAGCTCATCAAAGAATTAGATGATGAAATCGGCCGAGATGATTATATCCTTTATTTAACTGCAGATCACGGTGCCAGCGAAAACCCTAATCACCTGGCATTTAATGGATTAAATGTGCGTAATTATCAAAACGCCGATGTGATTGGAGATTTAAATCTGCGCATCAAAAGTCAGTTAGGTATAGAGAATGCAGTATTTAAAATTTTCAATCATCATATTCATTTGAATAATTGGGCCATAGAACACGCATCTGAAATTGCTTTAGTTGTGGAAGGTAGCGATCCATTTATGCGAGTATATACTGCTTCAGAGGTTAGAAGTAGCGGAAATGATGACTTATTGAGACTACTGCATGAAGGATACCAAAGCAGGTATGGTGGTGAGCTTATCTTTTCCTTACAACCCAATTGTATTTTCTATGGTCCATATGGGTCAACACACGGCTCTGGGTTTTTATATGACACTCACGTACCTTTCCTTGTAATGGGATTAGAGCTAGAAAGTGGCGAAAGCTTTGAAAAAATACCTGTTAGCGCCATTGTAGATAAAGTAGCTGAAATGTCTGGGCTTCCTTACGCGCCTAACAGCCTAATAAATTAGGAAGCGTAAGTTGGCCAAACTTTAGTATTTTCATTTCTCAGAAAACAAAACATCATTCATTATGAAGAAAATTGCACTATTTGCATTTACAAGTTGTCTGTTCCTTGCATCATGCACTGGAACATGCGATTGCGATTACTTGGTAGACAGCTACACGAGTACACCCATAGACGGCTATGTTTTAAACAGCTCCGCAACAATTGCAGAAGATACTTGTCTAGATGCTGGTATTATAGATACCTCGTATTCTGGAGGTGGCGCATTTATGACAGTGGGTCGCGTTGAATGTCCTTGATTCTCTGCTAAATATTGAAAACGAAAAAGCCCGGATGCATAGCATCCGGGCTTTTTTATTTCTTTCGGATTAAATTACTTCAACCCGTCCTCAATCATTTTATTGAATTCATCAAGCTTTGGAAGAACCACAATGCGCGTACGGCGATTGGCTGCACGACCTTCACGAGTATCGTTGGATGCAACAGGAACATGCTCTGCACGACCAGCTGCAGTCATGCGCTCTGGTGAAATTCCAAAGTCATTTTGGAGAGCGCGTACAATATTAGCTGCACGAAGTGCACTCAATTCCCAGTTATCCTTGATACAATCTGTAGCAATGGGATCTGTATCTGTGTGACCTTCTACTAAAATTTCTAGAGTAGGTTTAGCCGACATTATTTTGGCAACCTTCCCTAAAACTGATTTTGCATCCTTGCTTACATAAGCCGAACCTGGACGGAACATTAACTTATCTGACAAGTTCACGTAAACAACACCCTTCTCAACACTGATTTGAACGTCTTCGTCATTCATATCACCAAGCGCTCCTTTCAAAGAAGTTACCAATGCAAAGGTCACGCTGTCTTTGCGATTCATTGCATCTTGAAGGTTAGTAATTGTTGATTCTTTTTCATTGATGCTTTCAAGAGTCTTCTCCATATTCTGAGCGTTTGTAGCACTCATACGGGTTAGATCACCAACCTGATTCATCAAATCTGAAGATTGTGCACGTAATGAAGCTAATATTTCAGCTTGTGCATTCTTCTTTGCGGTGGTCTCCGCCAATTCCATTTTTGTGTTGCTCAATTTATCAGAAGTTGCTTTCTGCATTTCTTCCAATTCAACATATTTCTGCTTACTTACACAGCTTGACAATGTCAACGCAACTGCAGCAGCTAAAACGAATACCTTTTTCATTTTTTATATTTTAGGTTTTCTAATAGCGCAAAAATAACAAACTAATTGAGCCCTCAAACTTAGATTAAGGAAGATTTTATTAGTTTTCAGGTGTCTAAAAGTAAAAAACCATGAAAAAATTCATACTCACCCTGAGTTTAGTTGTATTTGGTGCTGGTGTATCTGCACAAGAAAAGCCATCAAATGATACCAATCCTTCCAAAGAAGTTGTAGCAACAGCGAATAAAAAAGCATGTTGTAGTGATACTAAAACAAAAACAAGTTGCTCCAAAGTTGATAATACGGCCTCTACCATAACAGCTTCTACAGAAACAGCTGTTGCAGAAGTGGTTAAGTCTGAGAAATCTTGTTGTACTGAATCTAAAAGTTCAACAGTAGCTTCATCAGAAGTAACCAATGATATGAACACTAATGATAATAAGGCTGGTATTACTGAAAAGAAGAGTTGCTGCAGCGAAGGTTCAGCCAAGTCAAATTGTTCTTCATCGGGGACCAAGTAATTAATCTCTTGATTAAAAAAGCGCCTATTAGGCGCTTTTTATTTATCTATAGATTTTAACTCAATACTTTTATCCGCCAAATAATCGTCTAAAAAGGTCTTCATAGTAGTCTCTATTTCAAGATTTTTGGCAATAATATTTTTGTCTGCGTCTAAAATCAATTTCTTTGGTGTTGAAGGAATGTAATAAAACCATTGAAAGTTTGGTCGATCATAATCACTCTCAAATCCATTCACCCAGTCCAGGTCATATTCCACAATAAACTTGTTCCAATTATCAAGCTCCACCTCAAGTGAAATGGCAACTACTTGAACTCCCTTATGCTTGTATTCATCATACAACTCCTTTAGCTTCGGGGTTTCCTTTCGACAATGTCCGCATTCACTGCTCCAGAAGTAAAGTATAGTAATTGGACTTTCAACCTCACTCAACAGCATGCGATTGCCCTCCCTAGTATCAAAGGGAAAATTCTTAGCAGGATTTCCAATGAGCTCAGTAGCTAAACCCTCTGATTTTGTTCTGATTTTTGCCAAGTCTTCCTTGGACATCCAATCGGCAAATCCAGTATTGTAGAACTTATTTGCTAGCCAGACAAAGACCTCATCTTCACCCATGTATGTAGAGGTTTCATACTGATAGGTAAGAACAGATACCAAGAATTTTTTAACCTGAGTATCCAAAGTTTGCGAAAACAACTTCTCCAAGTAAAAAATGATTGTATCTGGTTCATGACCGAGAACCTGTTCGAAATAAATTTTTCGATTCTTCTCAAAAAAAGGGTTGATTAAAGTGCTCCTAGACTTCAGGTTAGTGTAGTCCCAAAAATGGGATCTCAACCAAAAGATATTTGTATCGCTATTCAAAGGGATAATCTGCGGTAAAAGAAAGTCCTTTAAAGCCGTATCCTTCATTTCTAGTAAAAAGGCCCTCATTTGTTCTTCCTGAGCATCTTCTTTAGCCGCCAATTTCTTAAACACTTCAAAATCAGCATGACCAGGCCCTTCAATCTTTACGTTTTGTATGTTATCAAAATCGGCTGAAAACTCAATATTACCGTGTGAAATAACAAAATCAAACGTGTGTTCTGCATCCATATAAACCACAAATACCCCGCGTTCAGGATGCTTCCATTCTATTTCAAAACAACCATTAAATACCGGGATTTTCTCCCGAACACTTAAACTTGCCATTCGGGGATAAGCAATTTTTATGGAACTAATGCTATCGGGTAAATTGGTGAAGCATCCAGAAATTATTGGGTTTTGTTGTGCCAGTGACCCTAAGGAAAGTCCTATTAAACAGGCTAAAAGTGTGTGTTTCATCTACAAAATGGGGTTCATGGCAATTTACAAATTAGCTATTGAAGTACTCCATTTTTTGTGCGTGTCTGCAAACAATTTTATTAGCTCTTGAGTCATTTGTGTTCCAGATCGATTTTGCAACATTCTTCCATCGACTTCCTTAATTGGAGTTAATTCACCCATAGATCCTGTTCCAAAGGCTTCATCTGCTGAATAAAGCTCTGTTAAGGAAATATTTCGCACCTCAACCTCTATGCCGTTTTCCAGAGCAATTTCTAGAACTAAACCACGAGTTATTCCATGCAGACAGGCATCTGCAGTTGGAGTTAGCAACTTACCTTTTTTGATTAGGAAGATATTGGTCCCATTCATCTCTGCAATAAAGCCAAGGTTATCTAACATTAATGCAGAATCAACGCCTGCATGATTCGCTTGAATCTTTGCCAAGATATTATTGATCAAGTTGTTATGGTGTATTTTAGAATCTAAATGCATTGGACTATTTCTGCGAACCGTTGATGTAACTATGCGTATGCCTTTTTCATTATCATACACTAGAGGTTTCCATTCGGCCAAAACAATTAAAGTGCAACCCTTTTGATTTAATCTTGGGTCCATACCTGATGTGATTTTCTCTCCTCTTGAAAGTGTCAACCGGATATGAGTATTCGAAGTCATTTCATTACTTTCCAAGGTTGCTTTGATGGCGTTGCGAATAAAATCTCGAGAGGGAATATTCTCAAAAGCCATGGCAAGGGCGCTGTCTTCCATACGGTCCAAATGACGATCTAAACAATAAACTCCTTGATCATAAACGCGCATCCCTTCCCATACCGCATCTCCACCTTGAACTGAGCTATCAAAAACGCTGATTTTGGCATGGTCTCTATGCACTAAACCGTGACCGATCCAAACTTGAATATTTTCATTTCTTTGATCGAATTGTTGCAACATAATTACTGAAATTTGAGTCTACGTTTATAAAGCTCTTCATAGGCGGGTAAGTTGGACTGTACCACCTGTTCATGGTCATCTCTTAATTGATTAGGAATAGATTTAGCT
>MDSX01009451.1_pt1 | contig 25174 bp, 23 predicted proteins | sample 811141 | NCBI WGS metagenome assembly MDSX01 (sample SAMN05326642, study PRJNA326480) | marine metagenome | isolation source: seawater | place: Atlantic Ocean: South East | collected 2010
TCCTCAGATGAGGGGTTGAAACGTATAGTTACAAATTCAAACAAATCCATTGAAAGCAAGTTAGCATACGTTTTCTGAACCTGCTCAGCTTGATACAATTCACCTACTCTGAAAATAATATTCTTCGAAAGCGTGGACGGATTAATATAATAACTACCCTCCAGAAATTGGATACCTTGATATAAGATTGTGTCTTGTTGTGAAGCATCATCTATTTTAACTAAAATACATTCAATTTTATGTTGAGTATGAGCATATTTCTCATTTAAATTTCGAATATTTAAGACGACACTCGCCTGATTTTCAACAAGGCTAGTATCAATCTCGAAATCAATATGTGAGCTATTGAACGTATAAAACCCGCGATTCCTAAAGAGTTCTGTAATTCGATTACGTTCATATTCAATATTTTGGAAATCAATCCTTTGGCCAACATTCAACCGCTGCTGAGCTGAGTTTGAACGAAGAATACCCTCCATAATCTTGGATGAAGTTAAATATTTTAATTTTTGAATTTGGTAGGGATTATTCAAATCTGCATGATAAATCACTTTTGCTCTTTTTTTGTACCCTAATTTGGGTTTGACTGTAAACCATACTTTATTATTAAAATACCCCTTACCAAAATAAAAGTCGGATAGTTTCTGAGCAGAAATTTTAATTTTATTCGAATCTATTAGAACAGGAGGCTCCCCTACTTTCTCAGCTAATCGCCGAAGAGCACGTTGTTTCTTCCTTATGCCAAGTCCTTTTTTCCCAAATTGATATGCCCAAAGATGAAACTTAATAAAACCCAATAATTTACGATTTGGCTTTTGTTTTAAATTCTTTCCCTCATCAGATAAATCAACCCCATGCACATCTCCACGATCAATTCTATTCTTTACCAATAACTGTTCGCCATCAGGAACAACTCGTGTAATATGACAGGCCGTCAAACTCAAAAAACACCAAAGTGTCAGACAATATTTTAGTTTTGTGTTCAAATAGTATTAAATCATTGCTTAGCAAAGTTAAAATAAAACAATACCAGCAACTTCAATTCAAAAAGTTCAGACAAAAGTATGGTCTATTTCTTGTTGAAGGGCTAAAATCGGTAAATGAATTAATCCAAACTAGATGGCCCATTGAATCGATTGTATGCTCCACCAGCTTTAAAGGAAAAATTGAATCAAATGATACCCTTGACTTATTCTTAGTCAAACCCAAGGAATTTGAGACAATTTCTCAGCAAAAAAATCCCCAAGGCATACTAGCAATTGCTCAGTTCCATAAACTAAATCTGGAAGAAACACCATGGCAAATCGCTTTAGAGAATATAAATAACCCAGGTAATTTAGGCACAATTATTCGAATAGCAGACTGGTATGGGATTAATACTATTTATTGTAGTCAAGATACCGTTGATTTATATAATAGTAAAGTTATTCAATCCAGCATGGGCTCTTTTCTTAGGGTTCAACTTAAATATGGCAAGCTATCTGAGACTCTAAACCAAAAAGATATATATGCTACTAAGCTTAATGGTAAAAATATACGGACACTTCCAAAAATGGATAGAGGTGTTTTACTAATAGGTAATGAGGCAAACGGCATATCTAAACCCTTATCAGAATCTCTAGCCCACACACCCATTACTATCCCAGGAAATATTCAAACAGAAAGCTTAAATGCAGCTATGGCTACTGCTATATGTTGCGAGCGTTTGTTAGGCTGGTAAGATCATCTATACTAAAACTATTATTTATCGTTACCTTTGCACCGAAATATAGCAGCAGAGCAGTCTGGATTTAATAACCTCATGTCGAAAAATGCTCATTTGCTATTTGATAAATTAACAAATGAGTACATTCAAAGAAATGGGCTTAAAATCTGAGATTTTAAGTGCCATCACAGACCTAGGCTACGAGACTCCAACGCCTATTCAAAAACTTGCCCTACCCAAGGTATTGGAATCCAAGCAAGATTTAATTGCATTTGCACAAACAGGAACAGGAAAAACTGCTGCATTTAGCTTACCCATCCTTAATCAAATAGACCCAAATGAAAAGGGTATTAAATGCATTGTATTAAGCCCTACACGAGAGCTTGGTTTACAAATTGCTGAAGATATCAAAAGCTATTCAAAAAACATGCCTAGCTTTAAAGCTGTTGCAGTATACGGTGGTGCAGATATCAACCAACAAATCAAAAAATTAGAACGTGGATGCGACGTTGTAGTTGGAACACCTGGGAGAACACTTGATCTTATTAAAAGAAATCGATTAAACTTAGAAGGTGTTCAGTACCTTGTACTAGATGAGGCAGACGAGATGTTGAGTATGGGTTTTGCCGAGGATTTAGATGCTATTTTAGCCAATACACCTCAGGACAAACAAACTCTACTATTCTCAGCCACTATGCCACCAGACATGGTTAAACTGAGTAAAAAATACATGACAGATCCTGCAGAAATTTCAGCAGGAAGTAAGCAGCAAGCGAACACCAACGTAACCCACCAATACTACAAGATCAATTCTAGAGATCGTTACCCCTCGCTAAAACGAGCTGTAGACATAGCACCAGATATCTATGGAATTATATTTTGTAGAACACGTGCTGAAACCAAAGAAGTTGCCGAACGACTTGCAGAAGATGGCTATAATACGGATGCTCTCCATGGTGACTTATCACAAGCACAGAGGGATTATGTCATGAATCGATTTAGAAATCGTCAATTACAATTGTTGGTTGCTACAGATGTTGCAGCTAGAGGTCTGGATGTGAACGAACTTACACATGTAATCAATTTCAAATTACCTGATGAAGATGCTGTGTATGTTCACCGAAGTGGTAGAACAGGCAGAGCAGCTAATGTTGGAATTTCATTATCTCTTCTTACCTCAAAAGAAGAGAGTAGACTACGCTATCTCGAAAAGAAAATAGGACGAAAATTTGAAAAGGTATTAATACCAAATGGTCAAGAAATTTGCGAAAAGCAACTTTTTAGCCTTATTGAAAATATTAAAGAAACTGAGATAGCAAACAGCCACATTGACGGCTTCTTACCTCAAATATTTGACATGTTCAAGGACATGAGTAAAGAAGAAGTGTTGAAAAAAATTGTATCTACAGAATTTAACCGATTCTTAGATTACTATAGAGATGCACCTGATCTGAATAAAACATCAGATAAGAGGGAAAGAGAACGGAATAAGGATAAGAATAACCGAAGAGATGATGGCGGCGAAAGAAGAAGCAAAAGAGAAAGACGTGAGCATAAAACTGCTGCTCACATGACACGTTATTTCATCAACCAAGGGAAAAAGGACGGCTTCAGTCCTAAATTACTCATGGGAATGATCAATTCTCACATGGGTGGAATATCTCCAGAAATTGGTCAAATTGAAATCATGAAAATGTTTTCATTCTTTGAAATGGAATCAGGCCACACATCAGATCTTCAACGTGCTGCCAAACAAATGGAATTCAATGGCAGAGAGGTTGCCATTGAAGAAAGTTCCCCAAGACCTGACGGTAGTGGTGACCGAAAAGAAAAACGTAACAGACGGAGAGGTAAAGATAATGACCAACGTGGAGGAAACAGACGAGGTAGACGTCGTGAAAGTAGTGGAAGCCACGGAGCTAAACGTCGAAGAAGATATTAACGCATTACCCCTCGAGCATTTAAGCTTTTTCTATAGGCACGGGCATTTTTTCGATGTTGTGCTGCACTTGCTGTAAAATTGTGAAAATAGGAGGCATCAGGCCTAGCACACATAAATATATAATTGTGTTTTTGGGGGTTTATACTTGCCAAAATTGCTCGTTTATCTGCAGAAAATATGGGCCCCGGAGGCAATCCCTTATTAATATAAGTGTTATAGGGATGCTGAGTTCTTAAATCCCGATTTAAAACTCGCCTTCTACCCTCTCTACCTACTACATAGAGCACAGTCGGATCTGCTTGAAGCAGTATTCCTTTTTTCAATCGATTTAAATATAAACCTGCAATGGTCGGCATTTCACTCACATGTATGGCTTCTGCATCAACAATACTCCCAAGAACACATGCTTCTTTCGTAGTTAATCCAAGTGATTTTGCTTTAGCTTGACGATTAGGTGACCAAAATGTGTTGTACTCATACAAAAACCGCTGGATAATATCGTCAGCAGAAAGAGCCCAATTAAAATGATAATGGTCTGCAAGAAAAATACACCACTTATTTTCATCAGTGAACCCATTTTGTTGAATCCAATCTCCATTCATTGCCTCAACTAACTCCTCTTTATTTGGTTCTAAACTGCTAACTAAGTGATTCATAATTTGAGCTCTAGTCATTTCTATATCTACCTTTACTATCACTTTATGCCAATTCCCATTTCTAATTTTTCGAATGAGTTCTACATTGGTAAATTGTCCATCAATTTTGTATCGACCAGGTTTAAATGTATTGGACAGATTCATCTTTTTAGCTGCCAAATCAAATGTCTGGACATTCTTTACAATTTTATTATTAATTAACCCTTGTCTTACAGTTGCATAATTGTCGTCATGCCGGATGTAAAAATAAACTCCATCACTAGTTAGAGTGGTGTTTACAGCAAAAAAAATATAATAACCTGCTGACAACGATAGCATAGCTATAATTAATAGTACCCCGAAATATTTTCTGGTCTTTTTATTCAAATCTGTTCGTTATAAAACGCAAATAAAGTAAACTTAAATATTAGTTTTGCCTTTCACAACATGAATATTGCAATTATCGGTTATGGTAAAATGGGTAAGTCCATTGAAATAATGGCATTAAAACGTGGACATCATATTGTAGCTAAAATTGATGCGAAAGATTTTTCATCATCAGATTTAAAGAATGCTGATGTGGCAATTGAATTTTCCCAACCAGATGTCGCCGTTAATAATATCAAAAAATGCTTCGATGCTAACATTCCAGTAGTTGTAGGTACAACAGGATGGTATGAACAATATGATAAGATTTCCAAAATTGCTGAAGAAAATGAACAATCCTTATTCACAGCTACTAACTTTAGTATTGGAGTCAATATCGTTTTTAAAATCAATCAAAAACTAGCTGAGATAATGAATCAGTTTCCTGAGTATGATGGTCATATGACTGAAATTCACCACTTAGAAAAAAAAGATCATCCCAGTGGTACTGCTATTTCACTAGCTAAGGATATAGTAAAAGCCATTGATAGAAAAACAGGATACGTTGGTCGTATAGACGAACCCTACAATAATAAATCTGCGTTAGATTTACATATTGATTGTAAAAGAGAAAAAAATGTTCCCGGATATCATAAAGTTACCTATACCAGTGACATTGACGAAATTTCCATTTATCACAATGCTAAAAACAGAGAGGGATTCACAAAAGGAGCACTCATTGCCGCTGAGTGGATCATAGGAAAGAAGGGCGTATTCACTATGAAAGATTTATTGAAATTTTAAAAAATCATGAAAATTAACTTGAAAGAAGATTGGAAATTACTTAGTAAAAGAGCTGCTATATTTTATGTCGCTTTTAGTGTAATTAATTTAATTACATTTTTACTTCTATTTAGTCAAACCGACGCAGGCTTTTTATCATCATTCATTTATTTCTTGTTTTGGCAAGTAGCTATTTGGGTGTATTACATGTTCCGATATAAAAGACGTAACAAAATGAAGGGTGGAGAATGGATCGATGCAGCCATGTTTGCAGTCATTGCTGCTACATTAATCCGGACATTTTTTATCGAAGCATACCAAATTCCAACTTCATCCATGGAAAAATCATTACTTCGAGGCGATTTTCTGTTTGTAAGCAAGATGAACTATGGTGCACGAGTTCCCATGACACCAATATCCTTCCCATTTGTACATCAAGAACTTCCAATTATTGGTGGCAAGGCATATTCTGAAGCTCTAAAGCTTCCTTTTTACAGGCTTCCTGGATTTCAAAAAATCAAAAATAATGATGTTGTGGTTTTCAACTACCCTGGTGAGGATGATTTTCCAGTTGATAAAAAAACTAATTATATTAAACGTTGTATTGCCATTGCTGGAGATAGTCTATCTATTGAGGATGGCAAAGTATATGTAAATAATAAATTAGCAGATGTAGCTGTTCATGGTCAAACTAGTTATCGAGTTAACACGACAAACGTACTAGACCGAAGAACGTTAGAAAAAATTGATATCTCTGAGTACGGATATAACCAATATTTAGCGGGATATGAAATGTGGATGACTAGATACAATGAAGAAGAAGTAGCTAAATTGCCGGGTGTTATTGAAATATTGCCGGGTATTGATAAAAAAGGTAACTATCCAGAAATATTCCCACATATTCCTGAACAACTACCTTGGAGCAGAGACAACTATGGAAGTATATACGTTCCCAAAAGAGGGGATGTTTTGAATCTTGACTCAAAAACAATTTGGATTTACAAAGATCTCATTAAAAAATACGAAGGCAATGAAAGCTATACTATTGACAATGGTAAAGCATACATTGATGGTCAAGAAATCAGAGAATACCAAGTTCAAATGAATTATTATTTCATGATGGGCGATAACAGACACCGTAGTGCAGACTCACGTTATTGGGGTTTTGTTCCCGAAGATCATGTGGTTGGAAAAGCTCTGTTCATTTGGATGAGTATTGAACAAGACGGTATTTATGGAGGACGACATAAAAATATATTCAGCAGAATTCGCTGGAGCAGACTTTTTAACAGAATACACTAGTGAGTAACACCCATAAATTGCGAATTATTTTTATGGGTAATCCAGAATTTGCCCGTTATCACCTTGAAAGAATCCTAGCTGAAGAATTTCATGTGGTAGCTGTGGTTTCTGCAGCTGATAAACCAGGTGGAAGAGGTATGAAAATCCAATCAACACCTGTTACCTCGTATGCAAAATCTAGAAAAATACCTTGCCTTCAACCCAAAAACTTAAAGAACACTGATTTTCAAAGAAAACTTCAGTCATATAAAGCTGATATACAGGTAGTCATCGCTTTCCGAATGTTGCCAGAAGCAGTATGGAATATGCCACCTTTAGGGACGATCAACCTTCATGCATCATTACTACCTCAATATCGAGGAGCTGCACCTATTAATTGGGCTATTATCAATGGTGAGAGAAAATCTGGCGTTACAACCTTTCGATTAAAACACGAAATAGACACAGGCGGTATCCTTCTGCAAAAGGAATGCCTTATTGATTCAAATGAGACTGCTGGTTCACTTCATGATAAATTGATGATATTGGGCGCTAATACAATGATAGAAACTCTGCATAAAATTTCTGATCAATCCATAGAGGAAAAACCTCAAGATGAATACAAGGGTCTAAAAAATGCTCCAAAGCTATTTACGCACAACACACAGATAAATTGGGATATGCATGGAAAAAAAATATTGAATTTTATTAAAGGTCTGCATCCTCACCCTATTGCACACACCCTTCTAAATGGAAAAAAAAATTCAAGTATATCGTGCTAGATTTTCTTCCCAAAACCACAATCAATCTTCGGGTATTTTCTTTTCAGATCAGAAAAAATATCTAGCAGTAAGTGTTCCCAATGGCTTTATATACTTGGATGAAATAAAGTTACAAGGCAAACGAAAAATGAAGGTATCTGACTTCCTTAACGGATATTCAGTTTATGGTTTAGAGCCAATTAAATAGGGTTTCATAAAAGAAAATTTTAGTCAATAAACCAACAAATAATCCATGGTAATATTTGGACACAATTTAACTACCTTTGCACTCCAATAAATCATGTGGGAAAAGATAGCCAACACCATTTTAAGAAATAGACTTTCTCTAATTTTGTTTCTTGTTATATCTACTGTCTTGATGGTATACAAAACCACTCAAGTTCAAATGGCTTATGATAATCCTAAATTCATTCCTGATAAAGATGATGACATGATTACCTATCAAGAATTTAAAGAAATTTTCGGTGATGATGGCAGTGTCATGGTTGTTGGAATAAAGTCCAATAAAATTTTTGAGCTTGACTTTTTTAATGATTGGTATGATATCACACATCAATTAGACACTACACCAAACATCAAACAGGTGATTTCACTAGCCAATTTAATCACACTGTCAAAAGAAACAAGCTATCAGTACTTTGAAGGTGATTCCTTTGAGACAAGTTTATTTAAACCTCATAAATTTATCACAAACAAACCAACAACTCAATTTGAGCTGGATAGCATTTATCAATCATTGAGTGATCTTCGTTTCTATGAGGGTCTCTTATTCAATGATACTTCTGATTTTGCTTTAATGGCAATCACCTTAGACAAAAGTATTTTAGATACGAAAGAGCGTGTTGAGTTTGTTAACAATATTCAAGAGAATATATCCTCTATATGCTCCAAATATGGTGTTGAAGTACATTATTCTGGATTACCTTTTATTCGGACCAAGATGTCTCAAATGATCAAGCAAGAGCTTGTTCGTTTTACAGTGGTATCCATGATACTGACATCTTTAATTCTTTTATTTTTCTTTCGAAGTTTTCCAACGATTGCGTTCTCGCTTCTAACAGTGGTTATTGGTGTGATTTGGTGTCTTGGAATACTTGTTTTATTGGGATATAAGATTACCATGTTCATTGGTCTTTTACCACCGCTAATTGTGGTTATTGGTATCGCTAACTGTATATACTTGCTCAATAAATACCACGATGAGTATCGTTCTCATGAAAATAAGATTAAAGCCCTTCAACGAGTCATTTCTAAGGTTGGTAGAGCTGTTTTATTTACCAACCTCACAACTGGAATTGGATTTGGTGTCTTTACCCTAACAGGTAGCACTGTATTACAAGAATTCGGACTAACAGCCTTTTTATCAATTATGGCGGTATTTGTCATATCGATAATATTAATTCCAGTACTGTTTAGCTTCTTACCCGCCCCTAATACGAGACAGACCAAACATCTTGACTATAAGTTTTTAAATAAGCTAATCGACAAAATATCGTTTACAGTTATCAATCATAGAAAATGGGTTTACCTAATCACCATCCTAATTGTAGTTGGTTCATTTTTGGGTATGGCTCTTCTCAAAAATGTAGGATACATGGTAGATGATATTTCTAAGCAAGACAAGCTATATTTAGATTTGAAATTCTTTGAGGAAAATGTCAATGGTGTAATGCCGTTTGAAATTATTGTTGATTCAAAAAAACCACAGGGAATTTTTGATGTTAGGACACTCATGAAGATAAATCTGCTGGAGCGAAAAATACAAACATATCCTGAGTTTTCTCGTCCAGTAAGTATTTCAAAAACAATGAAATTTTTGAATCAAGCTTATTTTGACGGAGATCCAAGAAGGTTTACTACACCAAGCGTGCTTGATTTAGGTAACATAATGAGTGCTATACCTAAAAATGAAACGAATGATAATCTAATTCATAGTTTGATAAATGAAGATAATAGCAAAGCTAGAATCAGTGTTCAAATGGCCGATGTAGGTAGTGTTCGCATTAAAGAATTACAAAAAGAAATTGGAAATATCGCAGATACAATCTTCAATTTTAAGAAAAATACAGAAGATATTTTTACAGATTCTATCATAGCTATTGAACTGGTTGATTCAGCCTCCAATTTGTTTGATACAACCTATTATTCAACTCAAATTATTAGTTATAATCCAATTGATAGTAGCCGAATGAGTGATGTATCTATTACAGGTACCAGCATTATTTTTCTAAAGGGAAATGATTATCTGATAAGCAATCTAGTAATGAGTTTAATTATTGCTTTTATCATTATATCACTTCTCATGGCTAGCATTTTTAAATCATTACGTATGATTCTAATATCCATGCTACCCAACCTAATCCCCTTGTTATTTACAGCAGGTATCATGGGTTATTTTGGAGTAAACTTCAAACCGAGTACAGTTTTGGTATTCAGTGTAGCATTTGGAATAGCTGTTGATTTCTCCATACACTTTCTCACCAAATATAAAATTGAATTAAAAAACTCATCCTCAATATCTGCTGCTGTTGCTAGTGTTCAAAAAGAAATCAGTACAAGTATGATTTACACAGCAGTTATCCTGTTTTTTGGATTCATCATTTTTGTTTTCTCAGATTTTGGTGGAACGATAGCACTTGGTTTATTTACTGCAATAACACTTTTCATTGCATTGCTATCAAACCTAATATTGCTACCGTCTTTACTCTTATCTTATGACATTGCACAAGAAAAAAAGAAGACATAGTTTGGTTCAAGCAAAAAATTAGTAAACAAGCCTTATAATCATACATTTTACTTAAGGTAAAATACTAACTTTGCCATCTTCATTTAGATTGGAAATACGTTTATGTCGAAAGGTTATTCATACCCACAATACAAACAGCTCAACCTCCCTTTATTAGAAAAAGATGTTTTAGGTTTTTGGAAAGAGAATTCTGTTTTTAAAAAAAGTATTGAAAATCGACAAGACAAAGAATCCTTTGTTTTTTATGAAGGACCACCATCTGCTAATGGAATGCCAGGTATTCACCATGTCATCAGCCGAAGTATCAAAGATGTGTTTTGCAGATATAAAACCTTGCAAGGTTTTAAGGTGGAACGAAAAGCAGGTTGGGATACTCATGGTCTTCCTGTGGAATTACAAGTTGAAAAATCATTAGGCATCACCAAGGAGGATATTGGAACTAAAATATCCGTTGAAGACTATAATAAGGCATGTCGAAAAGATGTTCTGAAATTCAAGGATAAGTGGGATGAACTCACTGAAAAAATCGGCTATTGGGTGGATTTAGATAAGCCTTACATCACTTATGATAATAACTATATCGAATCGGTATGGAATTTATTAAAACGACTACACGACAAAGGGTATTTATACAAGGGACATACGATTCAACCATTTTCACCTGCAGCTGGAACTGGTCTTAGCTCCCATGAACTCAACCAACCTGGAACGTATAAAAATGTAAAAGACACTACGATTGTAGCTCAATTCCAATTGGAACAACCGAATTTAGTAGAACTAGATTTCAACTGGGGCGATACATATTGTCTTGCATGGACGACTACGCCATGGACGCTCCCGAGTAACACTGCATTAGGTATAGGGTCTAAAATAGACTACTCGGTCATTAAAACATATAATCCCTACACATTTAAAAAAATCACGGTTGTATTAGCCTCTAAGCTGGTTGAAAAATATTTTCCTTCAAAAAATAAGGACATCGAATTAGCAGATTTTAAAGAGGGAGATAAAGCTATCCCTTTTGAAGTAGTAAAAGAAATCAAAGGCATTGCATTAGTTGGTCAAAAATACCATCAGCTAATGCCTTACCAACAACCTAAGGATGGAAAGGCATTTGAAATTATTGCTGCCAACTTCGTTACTACTGAGGATGGTACAGGAATTGTACACCTAGCACCTAGCTTTGGATCAGATGATTACATTGCCGCAAAACAAAATAACATTGGCTCACTTACTCTTGTTGACCGAGAGGGGAAATTTATCGATGAAGTAGGTGAGTTTTCAGGACTTTATGTTAAAAATTATAAAGAAGAAAATGAAAAGGCAGATGGATACATGACTACTGATGTTAAAATTGCCATTCGACTCAAAACAGATAACAAAGCCTTTAAGGTTGAAAAATATGAGCACAGCTACCCCCATTGTTGGAGAACAGACAAACCTATTCTTTATTATCCACTGGAAAGTTGGTTCATTAAAACAACTGCTGTTAAAGATCGTCTGATTGAATTAAACAAAACAATTAATTGGAAACCAGCTAGTACAGGAGAAGGTAGGTTTGGAAATTGGCTGGAAAATTTAGTAGATTGGAACTTAAGTAGAAGTAGGTATTGGGGTACTCCTCTACCAATCTGGAAAACTAAAGACGGTAAAAAGTCAGTATGCATTGGATCAATTGAAGAACTAAAATATGAAGTATCCAAGTCTGTTAACGCAGGGTTAATGAGTAAAAATACAATAACACCAGAATTTGACTTACATCGACCATATATAGACGATATCATACTTGTGGCTAGTAATGGAGAAGCGATGTACCGCGAAACTGACTTAATTGATGTCTGGTTTGATTCTGGAGCAATGCCTTATGCTCAACTCCATTATCCTTTTGAAAATCAAGATCAAATTGATAATTACACCGATTTTCCTGCAGACTTTATTGCAGAGGGTGTAGATCAGACACGTGGATGGTTTTTCACTTTACACGCCATTTCTGTAATGTTGAATGATTCTGTTGCATATAAAAATGTAGTTGCTAATGGACTCGTATTAGACAAAGCGGGCAATAAAATGTCTAAGCGTCTTGGAAACTCCATTGATCCATTCATGGCCGTTGAAAAATACGGTGCAGATGCAATCCGATGGTATATGCTCAGTAATGCTGCTCCCTGGGACAATCTAAAATTTGATTTAGATGGGGTAACTGAAACACAGCGTAAGTTTTTTGGAACACTTCATAATACTTATGGATTCTACGCTTTATATGCCAACATTGATGAATTTAAAAATGACCACGAGGAAATTCCTGTTGACCAAAGGACAGAACTTGACCAATGGATTTTAAGTAAACTAAATTCGTTATCAAAATTGGTTGAGGTTGCCATGGATGATTACGAACCAACCAAAGCAACTCGTGCAATTCAGCGATTTGTAATCAATGACTTGAGTAACTGGTATGTTAGACTAAATCGTCGTCGATTTTGGAAAGGACAATTAACATCTGACAAAATTGCGGCTTATCAAACCCTAAACACATGCCTAATCAATGTAGCTAAATTGATGTGTAGTTTTAGTCCATTTTATGCTGATCGACTATACCGAGATCTTACATTTTCAAATGAATCTATTCATTTGAAAGATTTCCCAAGTGCTATACCCGATTTAATCAACTCAGAACTTGAAAGTCAAATCGCTATCTCACAAGATATCACCTCGCTTATACTTCGTATCCGAAAAGCTAAAGGGATTAAAGTACGTCAACCACTGAACAAAGCTATTATTCCAGCTCTAAATGATGAATTCAGTGTTCAATTAAAACGGGTTGAGAAGCTCATTAAATCTGAGGTAAATATCAAAGAAATTGATATCATTGACAAAGACTCATCCATCATAAAAAAATCTGCGAAACCAAATTTCAAGTCATTAGGCAAACGAGTTGGTAAGGATATGAAGGTTATTTCAGGTCAAATTTTCAATTTAACAAATGAAGATATTGCAAAGCTAGAAAGTGGTGAATCAATTCAAGTAACTACTAAAGGTAGAAGCTATGATATCATTTTAGAAGATATTGAAATTAAAACAACAGACATTCCAGGATGGCAAATAATTAGTGACAACAACTACACTGTTGCATTAGACTTAGAATTAACTCCTGAACTAAAAAATGAAGGTATTGCCCGTGAGTTTGTAAATAAAGTTCAAAACTTAAGAAAAGAGAAAGATTTTCAAGTAACTGATAAAATCATAGTCACTATTGATAACCACCCCTACATTAAAGATGCAATTGAATCACACAATGAATATATTTGTGGTGAAATTCTTGCAAAGGCAATAATTACGAAAGACGATATGGATACCTCCGATGAGGTTGATGTTGACTCCCACCTAATTCAAATTAAACTAACCAAATAAACATTATGAAAGAATCGTTAAGATACAGTGATGCTGATTTAGCAGAATTCAGAGAAATCATTTTGAAAAAATTAGAATCAGCCAGAGAAGAGTATAACTATTTACGTAAACAAATTAGATCCGAAAATGAAAATGGAACAGACGATACGGCTAGTGCATATGTAGCAATTGATGACGGAAGTGCATCACAACAAAAAGAAAGTACTGGCCAACTAGCAGCACGTCAACAAAAATTCATTGAAAATCTTGAAAATGCTATCATAAGGATAGAAAATAAAACTTATGGCATTTGTAGAGTAACTGGCAATTTAATCAGTAGAGAGCGTCTAAGAGCTGTTCCTCATACAACACAAAGTATGGAAGCAAAAAAGAACCAATATCGTTAATTCTTTGGAATCAATTTCATACGTCAATCAAAAAAGACAAATTTTATATGTTATCGTGACTGTCATGATCATATTGGTGCTCGATCATTGGTTGAAATTTCATATCAAAACGACATACTCCCTTGGTGAGAGCACGATTATTTTTCCAAATTGGTTTGAATTGCATTTCACAGAAAACCCAGGCATGGCCTTTGGTCTAACACTTGGTGGAAAATGGGGTAAGATTGTACTGACCTTATTTCGAATCATTGCATCTGGAGTAATCATAATTTATATCCAAAATTTAATCAAAGAGGGAGTAAAATCGGCGACTATTATTCTTATTTCTTTAATACTTGCCGGAGCTATTGGAAATATTATTGACTCTATTCTTTATGGTTATTTTTTTGAAGAAAGCACCTATCATAGTGTCGCAAAATTTTTACCCAATGGCGATGGTTACGCTCCGTTATTTATGGGTAAAGTGGTCGATATGCTTTATTTTCCGTTGATAGACACTCATTGGCCAGAATGGTTACCATTTATTGGTGGTAATCGTTTTCAATTTTTTAGACCTGTTTTTAATATTGCTGATGCGGCTATTAGTGTTGGTGTTTTTACAATTCTTGTTTTTAGGAGGTACTTGTTTACGCAAAGCCAATCTGAAGAAAAAACAGCCACTGACTAAGAAATTATTTGGATTTCTTATTCTTTTCCTCTCCAAACACAGGTTTGAAAATAAAATACACCCCTACAAATACGATAAGAGTGACCACTACTTCTGAAATACCCCAGAATAATCCCGTTGCATCTGGTGCTCGTTGAACACTATCTATTGCTTGAAAAATTAACATAGACTGACGCTACTCTTCTTCGTTTTCGGAATACGAATCAGGCTCTGATTTTGGTGGTGTTACTAATACCTTATAGAAAAAGTACCCTGTAATGATAGTGACAGACACTTGAACAACTATCATCATTATTAATGCTGAACTACTCATATTATTTGTTTAATTTTTGTTTCCGTAATTTGGATGCATGCCTCACCATAAGGGCTAGACCAATAAATGTACCCAATAGAAGCAATCGGGACATATCTACATAAAATACATTTGTTAAACTTCCGTCTATCATCCAACTCGCATCCTCTCCAATATGGAGTATTTTACCAATAATACTGCTCTTATCTAGAACCCAATCTCCATTTATAGCTTTATTCCAATCATTATTTTTTGGCGTGAATAATGAGGCAAGAAAAATAACCAATATAAACAGTGGAGTTACCCATTTGATAATAAATTTATAAATCTTTGGCACCTTGATATCAGCACCATAGTTAATTTCATCCCAACCTTTATCCATACCAAAAACCCAGGCAAATAAAATCACTTCTGCTAAGGCAAAGACTACAAGAGAAACAGTACCCGTCCAATAATCATATTCATCAAAAACACCATATTCAAAAAAGAAAATCGTTGGCAGAGCCAACAAGAATATGAACACACCCAATGTCCATGAAGCTTTATTTCGAGACCAATCAAATTCATCTTGAACAAAACCCATCCATGGTGTTCCCATGGCAAGAGAAGACGTAATTCCAGCAAAAAATAACAAGCCAAACCAAGCTACTCCGGCAATAACTGAAATAACATGTCCCCATTGATCAAACAAATAAGGCATGGTCTTGAAAGCCATCATAAATCCAGCGTTTTCTTTTACCCAATCAAGTCCTAAAAACCCTACTGCGATAGGAATAACAACGGATGCACCAAGTACAATCTCTACGAAACCATTCATCCATCCCGCACTCATTGCATTAAGAGCAATATCATCTCGCTTTTTAACATATGAAGAGTAACACACAATCGTTCCCATACCAACTGAAAGGGTAAAGAATATTTGTCCGGCAGCTTCTAACCATACCTTGGGATTCCATAAACTATCGTATTGTGGGGACCATAAAAAATCCATGCCTACATGTGAGTTGCAATCCGAACATTTGCCCGTATCTCCCATTGAAAAAGCCATGAGAGCTAAAAAAGCACCAAATGCAATGAGCATAGGCATTGCTATTTTAGCCACCTTTTCTATTCCACCACTCAGTCCCTTGGATAATATGTATATATTAATAACTAGTGTTACAGTAAAAGCTAAAAGAGCAATAATTGGAATATTGACTCCTCCACTGATATCCACATATTGATCAAAAACTTGACCAACCTTGGTAATATCCATTCCAAAGAAATCTCCTTTTAGCGACTTTATTGTATAGGTCAATGTCCATGATTCAATGTAAGTATAATAGGACATCACACCAATATTTGTAAAAATACCAAAAACCCCAAAATATTTCCAAAGACTCTTTTTAGTCATATTATCAAGGATAAACGGCGTACTGTGATCACCTTTTGATCCACCGTACCTCCCCATACTCCATTCAACCCACAGAAGAGGAATCCCCATCAATAAAAAACTAATAATGTATGGAATAATGAAAGCTCCTCCACCATTTTCGACTGCTTTTACAGGAAAACGAAGAAAATTGCCTAGTCCTACAGCATTGCCTGCCATAGCCAAAATAAGACCTACTCTACTCCCCCAAGACTCTGTTGACTTGCTCATAATAATTTGATGTGCAATATGGCTAAAATTTGAGGAATGCCCAAATTTTATCGTAAACGCTTACTAGAGTGATAGACATGGGATTGCTCACCCGTTTGTGAATTAAATATTCCGTCCTTATTTAACTTGTCAATACGAACCATTCCATGTGAATGGATAATCTGTCCATCGGCTATAAATATGCCTACATGAGTGACACAATTATTGCTTTCAAAAAAAACTAAATCTCCTTCAAACAAATCTTTAAATGCTATCGGTTTACCTTTTTTTTGTTGTTGAGAAGCATCTCTAGGCAACTGAATAGCCATACATTTATATACCACTTGTACAAAACCTGAACAATCGATACCAGAAAAATGTCTTCCACCCCATAAATAGGGAGTACCCAAAAAGAGCTTTGCAAGAGCTAAAATATTATGTCGATTATCTGAATTAATTACATCAGTAAATTCTGACCCAATAGAGCTTATTAAGGGCTGATTTGTGAATTTATTGACAGAATGTAGAACTAAATCTGTCTGGATATAGTCTTTTGCATTTATTCCTGAAGAATCAATGAGATTTATACTAGATTTACTAACCCAACCCTCGTAACCATCAAAATCCATTCGAATAAGCGACCATTCTTCCCGTTGTTCAATAATTAGGTATGTCTCACCAAAAAGGAGTTGACTAACCATTTCTGAGCTACTTTTAGGGTTTGCTCTCAAAGGGATTTGAGATAGATGACAAATGCCCTTAATCATAGTTAAATATGAAGTTTTGCTTTTCTAGCCAAGAGTTGATCTTCTGACTCCACTCGATCTGGGTCAGGAACACAACAATCAACAGGACAAACTGCTGCACATTGAGGTTCCTCATGAAAACCTTTACATTCCGTGCACTTATCAGGAACAATGTAGTAAACTTCATCGGACACTGGCTGTTGAATGGAGTCAACTGCTACCTCTTCACCTGTTTCTAGCTGATAAGTTCCTTTTACACCTGTGCCATCTCCAATCTTCCATTCAGCACCTGCCTCGTAAATAGCAGTATTTGGACATTCGGGTTCACAAGCACCACAATTAATACATTCATCAGTTATAATAATTGCCATGCTGCAAAGGAAAACTATTTGATTGAAACTATTTATTTATTTTTAAGCTAATCTTTTAGACTGTCTAGTATTTCATCAAGTTGATTTGATTCAATATAATTAGGTTGCTTTTCTTGAATCTTATTAAGCCAGTATAGGACATTCTTGTCATCCCCTAATTGAATATATAAGTTAAAATAAGTTTCCCAAATCGATAAATCATCAGCATCTAATTGATATGCTTGATTAACATATTTCTCAGCATTGAAATATTGTTTTTTCAATGTTGATATTTTAGCTAGGCTATTTAAAATAGATGCATTATCACCAAATTCATTCAATAATTTATCACCAAATTTGTTGGCCTTATCTAACGATCCATTAGCAATATATCGCTTTAATAATTGTATAGAAAACATTTGATTTGTAGGTTCTAATTCATATGCATTTTCTGTATAAAAAATAGCCTGACTTAATTGATTGAGTCTAGCATAGCTCTCCCCCATCATAAAACTCTGCCAAGCATCAAGCTCACCATATTCAAATGATAATTGAGTTACCTTTTCATATTCTTCTTTCAGATAGAAATATTTCAACCATAAATGAGGATAATCATTACTCAATAACATCTCTCGGGCTTTATTAATGTAAAACGGATTTTTATCAAATTTTTCCCAATACTCTAAATAAGCAAGTATTTGGTGCTCAATTTCAGGCTGAGAATTATTGACAGCATATAAGCCAACTAATTTTTGCATTTGACTTACATCGTATTTCTTGTCACTAGGTTTTCTTATATAATGATCATGAACACTTACGTGAGGAATATCCTCAGAACTACTGGATGGCATATGACATGAAACACAATTATGACTGGCTTTAACTAGCTGTTCTGGCGGAGTTGTACAATCTTTTTTTGTATGACATTGTGAACAGGCTGTATTGTATACTTCAGAACCTGTGATTTTAACACTCACATGAGGATTGTGACAGGATATACAGGTGAACTTCAAATCTGATGTATTTGATGAGGTGAAGCATTTACTCATTTGAAAACGTTGAGAGTGATTGGCCATATCAAATTGTGATTGGTTTCCCTCAAATTCTGGCAAGTAAATCTCAAAAATATCGCTCAGCTTCATACCAGGTTTAAAGTCTGTAAATTTCTTACCATCTTTTAAAAGATTTAAACCTTGAAGATGACAACGCTGACACAAGTCAATTTGTCTATCCCACGAGAGTTTACTTGGATTAACAATCGTAGGATCAATCTCATCTCGGACATCTACACCTTGGCCATTCAAACGCTGAGAGACATGCAATTCACCTGGACCATGACATCGCTCACAATCTATTCCATTTCCAATAGTCTTAAATTTAAACTGCGAATTATCTATCAAGTCCGGCATTGAATTATGACAACTAATACATTCTGAATTTAATATTCTACTAAAACGGGAGTTATTTCCTCCCTCAAAACCTGGAGCTAAGTCCCACTTCTGCTTTTGAACATAAAAAGTAATTGGTGCTTGAAATAAATATCCATTCTTCTCTATGATGTGAGAATTAGTATGCTGCCCACTTCCAACAATATAATTAATCTCTTTTGTTAATTGATGAATTGTATCTTGTTCTAAAAGTCTAAATTCTTTGATGTATAATTTTTCGTTTTCCCAGAAAGGATAATAGTGTAAATCAGAGAAAGAATCATATACTTGATGATTAGCCCCAAATAATGCTGAAGATTTCTGACGAGTAGCCGAATCAAATGATAGTCCCATACCAGTATGAACAAATGTCTGATGCTTGTTTTGATGACACGTAGCACATGTTTTCATACCAACATAAGCAACACTATCAGCATGATTATCATAGTAAAAATCAGTAGTTGACTTGTTACTATTGGAACAATACACTAACATAATGACTATAATAAATAGCCCAAAAAAAACAACTAGTTTTTTGAATCGATATTTTAACCGTACTTGGCTTGCCACGCTAACATACCTCCAAGAAGATTTCTAACATTCTTGAACCCTTGACGGACCATAAACTCTTTTGCTGCTGCACTTCTTCCTCCTGACTTGCAATGAACTACAACTTCTTTTTCCGTCCAATCATCTAAATCGTCAATAGCTCCTTGTAATGATCCTAATGGAATAAGTCTTCCATCAATATTAAACTCTTTATACTCCCAATCTTCCCGAACGTCAATTAATAAGAAATCTTCTTTATTATCAACTTTATGCTTTAATTCTTCGATTGTTATATCTTCCATGGTTGCTTTATCTTTTTTGAATTATCAGTTTTGCTGTATTAAAACGCTTCAAATTATCACTCAAAAATACAAAGTAGGTGCCCTCTTTCAAACTAGATACATCAAAATTAGAACTATTCCAAAATTCAAGAATCTGTTTACCTTGATTATCACAAATGCGAATTAATTCAAATGCTTTTGTTAAATGAACAGTATTTTCTGCTGGATTTGGGTAAATTATAACCGTATTTTCATCTAAATCAAACTCTTTCACAACGGCATAAATTTCTCTTGAAGCACCAAAATGTGGTCTCATCATCAATGTACCACCCGGCAAATCAGCATTACTCCAGCTACCAAATGTTTTATAATAGATATTTTGGTTGGTTTTTTCTGGAGTTTTCGAATACCCATAGTTTTTATCCCAACCAACATTGAGATTATACATACTTTCTTGCTTCCAACCGATGTAATATATACCTGGGGACAAGATTAATGTAGTGTCCAAATAGTGCGGGGTGAATGTCCTCCAATCATTTGCAGTTGAATAAGTTGGTGAAAGTTCATCCGATTCATATATTATATCATCAATTTTACCTGATCCAACGCCTGATAATTCTTTCCAAATTCTATATGTAAATCTTTTTCTTGATACATCATAAACAGCCTGGTTGAAATAAGTAGCAATAGCATAGAGGGTATCCTCTTTAGTCACTTCAAAGCCATAAGCAATTTGACCTTCTATATTACTTGGATTAGTATTTTGATCAAACCCGAAACCTTGTTCAGCAGTGCCATCATCATAAGCATAAAAATCAGCAAACTCTTGAGTAAATAAGATACTATCATTTAGTTTATAATCATTTGCTACTCCATTTTCTCTAACTTCAATCAAACGATTTATAACTATAGGTTGATCCCCCGTTAATCCAACAAATGACGTATATATAGGTAAGTTTCTAACTGCAGAGGTTTGTGATCCAATATTTTTTGTACTATTTATAAACTCTGTACTAGCAATTATAGAACCATTATATGTTGCCTGATGTCTTATTTGAAGTGCTTTGGGGTCCTTGTATAAATTTGATAACCTTAGATATACGGAATCTGCAATCTGAATAGTCGGATTGACACTAAAATGTGGATATGGCATTTGAGTAAATGATCTTAATAGAGGTGATGGAACATTTTGAATAGCATAATCATTATAAGAATCATCTATACTTGAACGATCTTTATCAAGTAAGATATAATCTATATGCCATTGATTTGCATTTCCAACTTGACGAGTGTATGTAGTAAACATAAATTGGAACCCCTTATGTAAATAATTCACATCAAGAATAGGAATACTCACATGTTTAAACTCATCTGTACCAGCTTGACCACCCACACTCCACACATTAATCCACAAATTATTAGCGGCTTTAAACCAAAGTTTTAAGGAATCTTCTCCATTCAAATGATACCCCAAACCATTTGGTTGATAAAAAAAACTAAATACCATTGAATCGGATATAGCATAGAAAGACCCAGCACTATCTTTTAGATTTATGGGTTGGCTAATCAAACTATCACCAGGACCACTAAAATCTTTATTAATCGTTTTGTTGTATGGACTACCTTTGGAATCAAGACCATCAAAAGTAGCTACATTAATTGTTGGTGGGCGAAAGGGAAAATGGTTATTTACATATACCTGATTATTCAACCAATTCAAACTATCAGGATAGAGGTAACTTTCTGAAAAATCATCAAAAAATGGTAAGTCTAAAGTATCCTTTTTACCAAACTTAAATTTAAGGTCGGATTGAAATGAATAATCTGGATTTTCTTTCAAAAAATAATCAATGGATTGATTTTTTGCTAATGGATATGTTCGAACTTGGGCCTGCAACAAAGAGCATCTTGTAATAAATACAAAGACCATCATCCCTATTCTAAAATGTTTTAAAACTGCCATATTGAACAAACGCATATTTATTTTTTAAAGTGTTTAATAAAAATTAATCCTCTTTTTCGATATCTGAATCAACAAAATCTTGAACATGCATACTATCGGAATCTCCAAATCCGTATACTCCAACAACGAGGTCTATCTCTGAATTGCGTTCAACTTCAGTTTCAGGTTTTATAGGGTTGGTAGTTCCTGGGTAATATTGGGCAAGTACAGGTTGATCGTTTTCAGTTCTAACAGATAGTGATATTTGTTCGGTTATTTTACCAATTTTCAGATGCTTTCTAATTAAAATATTACGAGCTTGTGAAAGCGAAGTTTTATTAGCTAAATCAGGCACCTTAACCATTGGTATAGTATTGATATTGATAACTAAATAGACCTTCCTACCTGGCTTAACTTTCATGCCAGCAATAGGATTTTGATTGATTACAGACAACTTTTCTACACCGTCTTTATATACTGTGTCTGTCACTTCACCTTCTAAATCTGCCTCAGCTAAAAGATTAAGTGCATCATCAGCAGCAAGACCGCTTAGATCTGCTACTTCAATTAAAACACTATCGTGGTTCGTATAAATATTTAGATACCATAATGTACCAAATGCAATCAAAATAGAGAGAAAACTTATTAGACCAAGATTTATCAGAATTTTTCTCATTTTAAAGTTATTAAAAAACTATAATTATTAACTCGCAATATACAAGCTAGGAATAAATTTGGTTAAAAAAATGAATTTCGGCTTAAATTATTGTCTCTCTAGAAGTTTTAATACAGTCCAGGCTGCTTCTTCTCCTTTATGGCCGTGATCTCCACCTGCTCGCTCTATGGCTTGTTGTTTGTTTGAGGTAGTTAACACACCAAAACCTATGGGGATATTCTGCTCAATAGTAATTTGAGATATTCCATTGGCTACAGCATCACAAATAAAATTAAAATGGGGTGTTTCACCTTTAATTACAACTCCAATGCAAATAATTGCATCCATACCCTCATGAGCTAACTTATTAGCTGCATAAATAAGTTCATATGAACCCGGCACATCCCAAGCAGTAATATTTTTAATTGGAATACCAGACTTAGCAAGCGTTTCTATTGCTCCAGATTTTAGTCTAGAAGTAATTTCTTCATTCCACATAGCGGTGACGACCGCAATTTTAAAATTGGTATGTGGCAAGTTAATCTTGTCACTTAAAAAATTTTGATTTACATAGTCAGCCATTAGATCTATTGGCTAACTTGTTTAGCTTTAGCCCGAGCAATAAGTGCTTTTACAAGTTCAGCCTGTCTTGAATTTGGATAAGATTCTTCTATCTCTGTGTAAGCATCAATAGCATTATCAAAAGAACCTGCATGTTCATAGGCTGCTCCAGCTTTTAACAGGGCATATGGAGTTGTTAACTGATTGTCACGTTTATTGGCTGCAGACATATAGGTTTTGCCTGCTTTTACATAATTTTTCATTTCAGAATAGCAATCTCCTTGCAAGGTAATTACTTGAGCTGCCATTATTTGATCATCCATAGAGACATTACTTAAATAGTCCAATGCTTCTTCAAATTTACCTTTTTCTAGCAAAATTCTTCCCGCATAGTAAGATGCTTGATTTCCAATTTTTGTCGATCCAAACTCATCAGCAATATCAATCATTCCAAGATGAATACCATCACCCATTAGAGCTTTATCAAGCGAATCAAGACCAAAGTATCTTTCAGCCATAAAAAAACTATCTGCAGCATCCATCTCTTGTTGAGGAGTATATACATCATTGTAATAATAAATGCCTCCAGCCAAAATAATAAGTGCTACACCAACAGCAATTGCATTATTTTTATGTTTTTCAAAAAACTGAACAAATGATTCAATTCCCTTATTTTTTGTGGTTTGTTCATCTGTGTTCATTGTTATAAATGGTTTGCAAAAATAGCGTTATTCTACTATAAAAGGATATTCCGTTTCGTACACATCCTTGTAAATTTCATCTGGACTAGGAAAAGGTGAGTTATCAGCAAATTCAACAGATGCTTGAACTTCAGCTTCCACACTTTCTTCAATTTCTTCTAACCCTTTTTCGGTTAAAAACTTAGACTTAAGAATAGTAGCTTTCACCACTTCAATTGGATCAACTTTCCTATACTCTTCTACTTCATCTTTTGTTCTATATTTAGCTGGATCACTCATTGAATGCCCTCTGTATCGATATGTTTTAAGCTCAACAAAAGTTGGACCACCACCTTTTCTTGCACGATCAGCAGTTCTCTTCATGCAATCATGAACAGCTTCACAACTCATGCCATCAACTTGCTCTGAATTCATTTCATAGGAAGATGCCATTTTATAAATATCAGTAACATTAGTTGTTCTTTCTACAGAAGTCCCCATTGCATAATTATTGTTCTCACAAATAAATACAACAGGTAAATTCCATACCATTGCCATGTTAAATGTCTCATGTAATGCACCTTGCCTAACAGCTCCGTCTCCCATGTAGCAAAAACAGACATTATCAGTTCCCTTATATTGTTCTGCTAATGCAATACCTGCACCTAAAGGAATTTGACCACCTACAATACCGTGGCCACCAAAGAAATCATGCTCTTTTGAGAACATATGCATACTTCCTCCTTTTCCCTTACTACAACCATCAACTCTTCCGAATAATTCAGCCATAACTGCATTTGCAGAAATTCCCATGGCAAGTGCGTGACCATGATCTCTATATGCTGTAATCACTTTATCTCCGTCCTTTTTTGCAGATACCATTCCCGCAACAACAGCTTCTTGTCCAATGTACAAGTGACAGAATCCACGAATTTTGTTTTGACCATACATTTGAGCTGATTTTTCCTCAAATCTTCTGATTAGTAACATCAATCTGTACCAATCTATATAAGTTTTTTTAGTGTGCTTTGCTTTTGCCATTTTATATTTGGTGCGGCAAAAATAACAATTTTAATTGCTCAATTTACACACTTGAAAGTACAAAAATTATCTTTAGTCTTTTTTAAGAATCACAATGACTTAAGTCTTGAGATGGAAGAGGTAACAGCGATTGCTGGACTGAATGGTGTTGGGAAAACTTCAGTCTTGGATGCAATACACTTTTTGTGCCTCGGAAAGTCCTACTTTTCCTCTACCGATGTACAATGCATACAAACAAATCAACTCCAATCAGGAATATTAGCAGAAATTGAAAACCAAGACCAATTTCATTTAAAAGTTAAATTAAAACGAGGAGCTCGAAAAATAA
>MDSX01098918.1_pt1 | contig 25094 bp, 24 predicted proteins | sample 811141 | NCBI WGS metagenome assembly MDSX01 (sample SAMN05326642, study PRJNA326480) | marine metagenome | isolation source: seawater | place: Atlantic Ocean: South East | collected 2010
AAAACAACATATGGAATTGCTTTGGGTTATGGTAGAGAACTTCCAGAAGATGTAAAAAATGATTTAAAAGACCTTGGTAAAAATGCTTATCCATTAGTTGATATAAAAAATGGATACGCTAACTACTTCTCAGATGATGTAACCATTGAAAAAGTAGCAGGTTCAAAATTATATGAATTTGGAATCACTCAAACTCACTATTCCATTGAAGGTAGAGATATCATCAGAGAAGCTAGTTTGGATGAATATCGAAAAGATCCAAAAGCAGGAGGATATGTTCATAAACCTAAAATGATTTCGCTATGGGATGATTACGATTATTCAAAAGGACATCATTGGGCTATGGCAATCGACTTAAATTCATGTACAGGATGTAGTGCTTGTATTGTAAGTTGTAGTATAGAGAACAACGTACCCATTGTTGGTAGAGATGAGGTTAGGCGTCGAAGAGAGATGCACTGGTTACGTGTTGATAGATACTACAGTTTTGAAGCACCTTCGAAAAAAGATTTAAGTTTAAGCATCGTTCATGGTGGCGATCAAACTGTTGAAGAAGGCGAATTAATGACTAAAGAGAAGGTTATGGAGGCTTACAGTGCAGATTCAGATTCTGAAACTGCATACGACTACTATCAAAATGTTCGTGTAGCTCATCAGCCTATGATGTGTCAGCATTGCGATAATGCTCCTTGTGAAACTGTGTGTCCCGTACTTGCAACTACTCATAGTAGCGAGGGGCTCAATCAAATGACCTATAATCGTTGTATTGGCACTAAATATTGTGGTAACAACTGCCCCTATAAAGTAAGAAGGTTCAACTGGTTTAGATACAATGAAAATGAAAAATTTGATTACCACTTCAGTAATGATTTAGGAAAAATGGTTATCAATCCAGATGTCACTGTTCGTTCTCGGGGTGTTATGGAAAAATGTAGTTTCTGTGTTCAGCGAATACAGTCTGCAAAATTGACTGCCAAAAGAGATAATCGTAAGATGAACACGGATGAGTTCACTACAGCCTGTGCTCAAACGTGTCCATCTAACGCAATTGTTTTTGGAGACTTGAATGATAAGAACAGTGAAATTGCTATACTATATAAGAATGACAGATCATATCATGTACTTGAAGAATTAGGTGTTAAACCAAGTGTTCAGTATATGACTAAAATTAGAAATATTAAAGAAACCAATAATCAACCAGCCCATTCATAAATAAAGCATGTACACAGCAGATATAAGACAACCGCTCGTAACAGGCGGAAAAACATATTCAGATGTTACTAAAGACGTCTGTCGGCCAATTGAAAATAAACCAACATCATCTTGGTGGCTAGGGTTTTCTATTGCAGTCATACTCCTCCTTGTATTAGCCGGAACCTTGGCATGGACAGTATGGGAAGGGATTGGTACATGGAATGTAAATAAATCCGTTATGTGGGGTTGGGACATTACCAACTTTGTATTTTGGGTAGGTATCGGTCATGCAGGGACGTTAATTTCTGCAATTCTTCTATTGTTTAGACAAAAATGGAGAATGGCTATTAACCGTTCAGCTGAAGCAATGACAATTTTTGCTGTTTTTTGTGCGGCTATTTTTCCTTTGTTTCACATGGGTCGTGTATGGCTCGGATATTGGCCCCTCCCACTTCCAAATGCATTTGGATCACTTTGGGTGAATTTCAATTCTCCGTTATTATGGGATGTTTTTGCTATTTCTACTTATTTATCCGTTTCGCTCGTATTCTGGTATCTTGGATTAATCCCTGATATTGCTACCGTTAGAGACAGAGCGACTTCAAAAGCTCGTAAGTTTTGGTATGGTTTTTTTGCAATGGGTTGGAATGGTTCAGCTAAATCTTGGGGTAGATATGAGGTTGTTGCTCTAATTTTAGCAGGTATCTCAACACCTCTTGTTTTGTCTGTTCACACCATTGTATCTATGGATTTTGCTACTTCAGTAATACCCGGTTGGCACACAACAATATTCCCACCTTATTTCGTAGCTGGAGCTATTTTTTCTGGTTTTGGAATGGTTCTCACACTTCTTCTTATAGCAAGACATGTAATGAACTATCAAGATTATATTACAACTGAACACTTAGAAGCTATGACTAAAGTTATTCTTCTAACGGGTTCAATAGTAGGACTAGCATATATAACAGAATTTGTCATTGCAGCATATTCAGGATATGAATATGAACAGTATGCATTTGCTAATCGAATGTTTGGGCCCTATGCCTGGGCATATTGGACCATGATGTTTTGCAACCTCATGGCTCCTCAAGTATTTTGGAGTAAATGGGCAAGAACCACGCCGTGGTTCATATTTATTATTTCAATAATTGTGAATATAGGAATGTGGTTTGAACGATTTGTAATCATCGTAACATCACTACACAGAGACTTTTTACCAAGTAGTTGGGTGATGTATCATGCAACATGGGTTGAAGTTGGAATATTCCTTGGGACATTTGGATTATTCTTTACGTGCTTCTTCATGTTCGCTAAATTCTTACCCGTAATCAATATGGCTGAAGTTAAAACTATCATAAAAGACAAAGAGTAATGGTTGATAAAAGTATATTATTAGATAATAAAAAGTTCACTGTTGGAATATTTGACGATTCTGACAAGCTCTTGCATGCAGTCAATACACTCAAAGAAAAAGGTGTAAAGATATTTGATTGTTATACTCCTTTTCCTGTACATCATCTAGATCATGCTTTGGGTTACCACAGAACAAATCTTACCATTGGTGCATTCTTATGTGGACTTTTGGGATGTTTATCTGGATTCACATTAGCATACTATATGAATGTTGTTGACTGGCCTATGATTATTGGAGGTAAGCCGCAAGATATTACTGTTTTTACAAGTTTTATTCCTGTGATGTTTGAGCTAACAATCTTGTTTACCGCATTTGGAATGGTCATCATGTTTTTTGCTAGATCACGTATGATTCACGGAATCAAAGAAGATTTATTATCACGTAGACAAACGGATGATCACATGGTATTAGCTATTGACAATGACCAAGAACAGGCAATGAGTAAAGATGATATCTTATCCCTTCTCAAAAAAGAAGGAGCCATAGAAGTCAACAATTCTAAAGAAGCATTCAATACTTCCCTAACTTCAGAAGAAGAATTAGCTAAGCTATTAAAAAGCCCAAAAGCTCCAACTAAAGCTAAAACTTCTACTAAAAAAACAAAGAAGAAATAACACCATGAAGCTAACTAATATTTTAAAGACCGGAATCATTTTAGCTTTACCTGCTATAAGTATAGTCTCATGTGTAAGTTCAGGTGATAACCCTGGTATAGAGTATGCTCCAAATATGTATATCTCGCAAGCATACGAACCGTATTCGCAAGAAAAGAAATTTTCTACTAATCCAAATGGTATGACCATGAGAGAGCCCGTTTATGGAACTGTAGCTCGTGGTCAAATTGACTACATATATCCTCATCCAAATACTGGAGACGGTTATGCTGCAAGTGCTGAATATACTGGTTCAGTTGCACCTACCAATGAAAATGTAGCTGAAGGTGAACGATTATATAATATATACTGTTGGCATTGTCATGGTAAGAAGGGTAAAAATGATGGACCTATTTTTAAGGACAAAAAAATGCCTGCTCCATCATGGCCTAATTACCAATCAGACTATATCAAAGAACTTCCTAATGGTAAGGCATACCATACTATCACCTATGGTAAAGGCCTAATGGGATCTCATGCTTTCATGCTTGACCCAGATGAACGTTGGAAAGTCATCCATTATGTGAAATCATTAGCTTTTGGAGACGATTTCATCTATGCTTCTGATAACCAAATTAATACTGAAGTCAACTAATTAAAACGAAACTTAAAACCATGGGACACCATACAATAAAAGAAGTATCGCAAGAAAGATTTGAATTCCAAGGAAAAACTAAGTTGATTCCTATTTTACTCATTATTCTAGGAGCTGTAATGGCCGGAATTGGTTCGATGCAAGTTAAAAATAATTGGAATGCCAAAGATTCACATTCAGAAACAACTCATACTGTTGAAGAAGGTCAACATGCTCATGCTGATGGAGTTAGTCATCACTCTGATGAGCATTCAATGGATGCCACAACAACCGCTTTATTAATCGATAACTCACATTCAGAAACAACTCATACTGCAGATGATGGTCATGCTGAAGATGGTCATCATGTTCATGCAAACGAACACCACGGTCCTACTTGGATGACACGTGTTTGGGCAAATTTACTCATGAATAGCTACTACTTTTGGTTATTTGCTGTTGCAGCTATTTTCTTTATTGCTGTAAATTATGTTGCCAATGCTGGGTGGGCAGTTATGCTCAAAAGAATAATGGAAGCTCAAAGTAGCTATCTTCTAATTGGATCCATACTGCTTGTTGGAATTATCCTTGGGTCTAAAGATACGTTGTACCATTGGGTTCAATATTTTCATAGTTCTGCTTCTGGTGATCCAAATGCTGCTGGTTATGACAAGATCTTAGAAAGTAAATCATGGTTGTTGAACAATACCTCTTTGTTTTTCTTTATTCCTTTTGTGACCATCGTTTGGATTATGATTCGAACGAAGCTAAGAAATAATAGTTTAGCTGAGGATTTAGACAAGGGACTGTCCATGTTTAAGAGCTCTACTAAATGGTCTGCCGGATTTATCTTCTTTTTCGCTTTTTCATTTTCTGCTTTATCATGGTTGATTATCATGAGTATTGATGCTCATTGGTATTCTACCATGTTTTCAGTATACAACTTTGCAATTTCATTTGTAACGGGACTTTCTGTGATGATGATAATTCTTCAGTATCTAAAAATAAAAGGGAAAATGACCTTAGTTTCTGATGAAGTAACTCATGATTTAGGTAAATTTATGTTTGCATTCTGTGTATTCTGGGCATACATATTCCTCAGTCAATGGTTGCTTATCTGGTATACTAACCTCCCAGAGGAGACGGTATATTTTGCAGCTAGATTAAGTGGTGATTTTAAGCCCTTATTCTTCATCAATTTATTCGTGTGCTTTATTGCTCCATTTTTAGTTCTCATGATGAGAAATGCTAAGCGTTCACCTATTGTATTAATACTTGCTGCATCGATTATTTTGATTGGGCACTGGGTAGACATGTATCTATTGATCATGCCTGGCACAGTTGGAGAACATGCAGGTATAGGTCTTTTAGAAATTGGTACAACTATCTGCTTTTTCGGAATATTTGCATATACTGTGCTACATTCATTGAGTAAAGCAAATCTATACCCAATCAATCATCCTTACGTTCTAGAGTCTGCAAATCATGATGTTGGACCATAACCAATTATAAAAAATCATAAAAAAATCCATTTGACTTCAAATGGATTTTTTTTGGTCAATTTTTATCTTACTTAGATTTCCTTCTAGTCTTTGAAATATTTTCTTGCATTAGTTTCTGCCAATTATTAGCTCCGTCATCAGCATATTCTACCGTTTCTTCATATTCTCGTTTAGTAACTGTAGCACGAGCAATAGGAACTGTGATAAATTCCTCGATCGCAGATAAATAATCCCTTTCTTCTTTAGCACAAAAAGAGATGGCTTTTCCTTTATTCCTTCCTCGACCAGTTCGGCCAACTCGGTGAACATAATTTTCTGAAATTTCTGGTAAATCATAGTTGATAACCATTTCGACCCCATCGATATCTATTCCCCTGGCACTAACATCTGTAGCAATTAAAACACTACAAGCACCTGTTTTAAATGCCAACAATGCGATATCTCTGTCTTGTTGTTCTTTATCTCCATGAATAGTTAACGTATCAATTTGAGCTCTTTCCATAGCTTTTTTTACCCGTTCTGCTCTGATTTTAGTTCGCACAAATACTAATATCTTTTTATTCTCATTTTCTTGAATAATGCGTTGGAGAAAAAAACGTTTATCATCCATTTCTACGAAGGCCACTTGATGGTTTACATTTTTACTAACAGGATCCTTAGGTGAAATCTGAATCCTAATGGCTTTGCTACTAACCATTTTGTAAGCTTGAGTTTTTATTTTTTTATTGATGGTCGCAGAAAAAAATAATGTTTGACGTCTTCTTGGAAGTTTCCTAACCAAATCATCAATATCTTTAGCAAATCCTAAATCAAGCATTTGATCCGCCTCATCCAATATCAATGTTTCAATTCTATCCAGTTTCAGATACCCTTGACTTACCAAGTCAAACATTCGACCTGGTGTGCTAACGATGATATCCATTCCCTCTATGAGTTTATTTATTTGATAATCTTGATCTACTCCGCCATAAACACATAGTGCCTTTACCTTTGTATTTTTAGCTATTCTATTAAAAACCTGTGTAATTTGTTGTGCTAGTTCTCTTGTTGGAACCATTACAATTGATCGAATAACACTATTGTTATTTTTAGACTTATACTTTATTTGTTGAAGTTTATCAATCACAGGAATTGCAAACGCTGCTGTCTTTCCTGTACCTGTCTGTGCTATAGCCAACAAATCTTCTCCTCGCTGAATTGGCGGTATGCACTTATACTGAATATCAGTAGGTCTGGGGAAATCCATGTCTCTCAGGTTTTTTTTAACCTCTTTAGACAGGCGATAATCATCAAATTTCATTCTTGTACAAATGTACATGAATCCTATGGTAGATAAATTACAGAATTTATTTCGTCAAATCATTGTTATATTTTTTCATATTATATAAATATGTAATTCTAAAAAAGTACATCAATAGATTACATTCGCATTCAATATGAAATTACACGATTTGCGATTAGAAGTGATGGCTACGATAGGAAAATCAATGGATGACTTATTGGCTAAATATCTGAAACCAATAGAATCCAACTGGCAACCTGCAGATTTATTACCTGATTCACGAAATCCAGAATTTGTGAAAGAAGTAAATGAAATACAAGAATTAGCTAAAGAAATGGACTATGACTTACTTACTGTATTAATTGGTGACACGATTACTGAAGAAGCACTACCCACCTATGAATCATGGCTCATGGATGTAGATGGAATCAATCAACAATATAACAATGGTAATCCCAATGGGTGGAGTAAATGGATACGTGGCTGGACAGCCGAAGAAAATCGACATGGCGATTTACTAAACAAGTATTTATTCCTATGTGGTCGAGTCAATATGAGAGAAATGGAAGTTACCACTCAGCATTTAATAAATGACGGATTTGATATTGGCACAGACCGTCATCCGTATAAAAACTTTGTTTATACAAGTTTCCAAGAATTAGCTACTAATATATCACATCGAAGGGTGGCAACACTTGTCAAGAAAACCGGGAACTCCTTATTGGCAAAGATCAACGGAATCATTGCTGCTGATGAAGCACGGCACGCCTCTGCTTATTCAGATTTTGTGAAAAGGATATTTGAATTAGATCCCAGTCAAATGATGACCTCTTTTGAGGAAATGATGCGTAGAAAAATTGTAATGCCCGCTCACTTTATGCGTCAAAGTGGTGATAAAGTGGGCGAACTATGGAGCCATTTTTCGGATGCAGCACAACGCACTAAAGTATACACAGCACAAGATTACATTGATATTTTAAGTTCACTTATTAAAGATTGGAATATTGATAAAATTAAAGATTTAAATGAGGCAGGTGAGAAAGCAAGAGACTATCTTATGACTTTACCTGATCGACTCCAAAGAATTACTAACCGAATGCAAGAACCTGAAAAGGGATATGAGTTTAAATGGATTGGACCAACCATTTAAAGAGTTCAGTTGTTTATTATTAATGGGCTCAGGACAAAATAGACAAGATCTCTTTGTAGGATTAGAAGTTGACATTGTTCAAAAGCACCATCAAGTTTCGGGTGAATTAACTAATGGATTCATAAAACGAATCCTCACCAAATCAAAACAGCATCCTCATGGGATTAAGGTTATTATAGAAACTGGAGAAATCGGACGCGTTAAGCATATTTATTTAGAGGGGTAAACATGGTCAAAGACTTTTATAAATTAACAGCCAAAACACCGAGTGGGCAAACCTTGCCAATGGAAAATTTCCGAGGTAAATTATTGCTTATTGCTAATACTGCTACAAAATGTGGTCTAACTCCCCAACTAAGAGGATTAGAAAATTTGTATACTTCATACAAAAATCAAGGCTTAGAGGTTCTTGGATTCCCATGTAATCAATTTGCTTGGCAGGAACCACTATCTAATGATAACATGGAGGAAGCATGCTTTAATTCACATCGAGTAACATTTCAACTTACTGAAAAGGTGCATGTAAATGGTCCTAAAACTGATCCAGTCTTTAAATTTCTTAAAAGATCAAAAAAGGGGCTTTTAATGAATCGGATTAGTTGGAATTTCACAAAATTTCTAGTAAATGGACAGGGAGAAGTAATTAAGCGATATTCACCTAAGGTACTGCCGAAAACCATTGAACACGATATTCAGCAACTGCTTTCAATTAACACATAAAAAAAGCACCTACGTAGAGGTGCTTTTTTTTATATCTGGTGAAAAATGATTACATCATTCCTCCCATTCCACCCATATCAGGCATTCCACCGCCACCTGCATGGCTATGTGGAGCTTCTGCTTCTGGTATGTCTGCAATTATGCATTCTGTGGTCAACAACATACTTGCAACAGATGCTGCATTCTCTAATGCTACTCTACTAACTTTAGTAGGATCAATAACACCTGCTTTAATAAGATTCATATACTCATCTGTACGGGCATTATAACCATAATCCTTCTTACCATCTTTCACATTCTGAATTACAACAGAACCTTCACCTCCAGCATTAGCAACAATCTGACGTAATGGCTCTTCAAGTGCTCTTCGAATAATATTGATACCTGTGTGCTCATCAGGATTAGACCCCTCTAGCTTAGCTATTGACTCAATAGATCTTACAAAGGCAACACCTCCACCGGCTACGATGCCTTCTTCTACAGCAGCTCTTGTTGCAGCTAATGCATCATCTACACGATCTTTCTTTTCTTTCATCTCTACTTCAGAAGCTGCACCAATATATAACACAGCTACTCCACCTGATAGTTTGGCAAGTCTTTCTTGTAATTTTTCTTTGTCATAATCTGAAGTAGAATTTTCTATTTCAGCATTAATCTGTGCAATTCGACCTTTGATATCAGCAGAATTTCCAGCTCCATTTACGATAACTGTATTTTCTTTATCGATTGTAATTTTCTCAGAAGTACCTAACATTTCTATAGTAGTATCTTCTAATTTTCTACCTTGCTCCTCACTGATTACTGTTCCGCCAGTTAAAATAGCAATGTCTTGAAGCATAGCTTTACGTCGATCTCCAAACCCAGGTGCTTTTACAGCAGCCACTTTAAGTGACCCTCTAATCTTATTAACAACTAAAGTTGCAAGGGCTTCTCCCTCCACTTCCTCTGAAATAATCACTAGTGGCTTACCCGATTGAGCTGTTTGCTCTAAAACAGGAAGTAACTCTTTCATACTACTGATTTTCTTATCACAAATCAGGATATATGGTGAATCTAAATCCGCTTCCATCTTCTCAGTATTTGTTACAAAATATGGAGAAAGGTATCCTCTGTCAAATTGCATTCCTTCAACAGTTTTAACTTCCGTCTCTGTACCTTTTGCCTCTTCAACTGTGATGACGCCATTTTTGCCCACTTTCTTCATAGCATCAGCTATAAGTGTTCCTATGACTTCATCATTATTAGCTGATATAGATGCTACTTGACTGATTTTATCAAAATCATCACCAACCACCTCACTTTGTTTTTGAAGGTTATCTTTTACTGCTGAAACAGCTTTATCAATACCTCGCTTTAAATCCATTGGGTTAGCACCTGCAGCTACATTTTTTAAACCTCCAGACACGATAGCTTGTGCCAAAACAGTAGCAGTTGTTGTACCATCTCCAGCAATATCAGCTGTTTTAGATGCAACTTCCTTAACCATTTGTGCTCCCATGTTTTCAATAGGATCTTTCAGTTCTATTTCTTTAGCTACAGAAACACCATCTTTAGTTACGTTCGGTGAGCCAAACTTTTTGTCAATAACTACATTACGACCTTTAGGTCCCAATGTTACTTTTACTGCGTTTGCTAACTGATCGACACCTCTCTTGAGTTCGTCTCTTCCCTTAGTGTCGAATAAAATTTGCTTTGCCATAATTCTTTAAATTTTTAATATTTTTAAGTTATACGATTGCAAGAATGTCTGATTCTCTCATCATTAATAAATCTTTACCATCAACGGCCAATTCTGTACCCGAGTACTTACCATAAAGCACTGTGTCTCCAACTTTAACCGTGGTTGGTTCATCTTTTTTACCTGGTCCAACTGCTATGATTGTACCCTTTTGAGGTTTTTCTTTGGCAGTGTCAGGAATGTAGATTCCTCCAGCTGTTTTTGTTTCTGCTGCTGCAGGTTCTACCAATACTCTGTCTGATAATGGTTTAATGTTCATTTTTTTAAATTCTAATTTATTATGCTATAATCATACTTTATGCCAACTTGGTAAAAAAGACAAAATTTCATTTTTAACAGAATGAAAACTAATGTTAAGCCATACTGTCAGATTCTAACAGAAAAATTTTAAAAATTGCACTAGTAGAAGACTAACACCTTAAAACAAATAAAGTATTAAGTATCAGTTTGTTTATACTGACTATTGTTCGATAGGATTTCCATTCTCATCCAAAACTTCAATATCCATGTTCTCGGGATTAATTTCTTGTTTTGGTGGTGCCGGAACAGCTTGTTGTGTTGGAGCTGGTGCCGCCGGTGTAGATTCTTCAACACGCTCTAAAAAAGCATTTCTTTGCTCTACATCAGGAGTGTATACAAACCGGCTACCTATGGATAGAATCATGATAGCAATGGCAAGAGTCCACGTAGCCTTTTCAATAAATTCGTTGGTTTTTTTCACACCTGCAATTTGATTTGCTGCAGAAAAGTTAGCCGCAATACCCCCCCCTTTTGGATTTTGTATTAATACAGCTAAAATTAACAGTACCGAGGCAATGATGGCTAATATGATGAGTAGTGTAAACATGCGATTATGATTCGTTTTGTGTTTTTATAATTTCCTTTATTCGGGCGGCAAAATACGCGGATTTATTAGGATTTTGCAAACTTAATTTTTCGTAGCCTAATATGGCTTTATCATAGTGTCCTTGTTTAACATAAATCTTCAATAATGTTTCACTAACAATATTCATTTTATCTGTTTCACTCTCGTCTGCTTTATCTTGAGCATTATAAAAACTCCGATTTTGTATCGGCCTAGATCGTTTAGTAGCAAGGAACTGATCTAAAAGATATTGAACATTATCGGGTGATTTTTTATTGCCGATAGTCTTCTTAGTTGATTTCTTATTCGTATTTTGAGATTCGTCAATTTCATCACTACCTATGTGATTTATCCAATACATAAAATCCCTATTCGCAGATTTACTCGACTCATCAATTAATTTAGCTAGTTCTTTTTCTGGATTATAAGGTATCTGTTCAATTGGGATCCTTGGTAAATCCGGCTTATTTCTGTGCTCCTTAACTTTGAGCTCCTCAATGGGGTTGTAAGTAACTATTTTATCAAAGTCTATTGCTGGTTGTTTTTCTTGAATAATTTTAGGTGCTGATTCTTTTTCAGAAGCCTTATTAATTTTACTTATATGAGTTGGTTGAGATTTGGATGGTGGCTTTGCTTTCGATTTTTTAATTACAGTATCTTCCTTAAAATCAACTAGCGGTGAATCTTGTTTCTTGAAATATAAAAATAATTGCTCTCGACTACCTGCATAAGTTGATGCAAGTCTTAACTGTTTTTTTTGAAGATAATGATCATAGCTTTCATATCCCTTTGCTAATATAATTTGAAAGCTGCTACACCAGGGATGTTCTTTGGACAATTGCTCCAAGTTTTTTAGATCTTTTTCCTCAATGGCAAGCGGTTGATCTACTAATTTTGGTATGTCTGTGATATAATCTACCAATTAATTGCTGCTTTGTTAAAAATTGATTGTATCAACATCTGAGATATTTCTTCAACCAAATCATTTTCTACATCACTAAAATTTAGTGTAGCATCAAAGTCTTGAAAATTAGAAAATGTCTGCTCAAAAGAAATTTTATCATCAGAAGCACACACTAACTTTACTGCCAATTGAATGGTCAATCTGTTGAGTTGTGCATTATCTGTACTTTGAGCAGAAACAGGAGTTACCGTAAATGATGTTATCTCACCAGAAAAATCAAAATCTCCATTTCTTTCCTCAATACTTAAATTAGTTTCCGAGATAAATTTTTGTTTCAAACCTTCTGTGATTGTTTGACTTAGAAGTGGTGAATTTATTGGAGCATTATTGTCAAAATAACTCACAGAAAAAGTCTTTACCTCTTGAGGAATACTAGTGCCAGAAAAGGAATAAAAGCCACAAGATTGTAAGACCATTGAAGCCAATATAAAACCTGAAAGTATTAATGCATTAACTTTCGATTTCATATTGTTTTATTTTACGATATAATGTTCGTTCAGAAATCCCCAAGTCCTTGGCTGCTTTCTTACGTCTACCGTTATTTTTAAGCAATGCCTTCCTGATCAATTCCTCTTCTTTTGCTTCAAGGGATAACACTTCATGTTCTCCCACAGAATCTTTATCCTCAATAACAACATGTTGATATACCTCATCCGTTCTATCAGAGGTATTAGGTGTATAATCTGTTGTTTCTGGTTGGGCCGTATCTTGAGGAATAAATCTAGTAATTGAAGCCTTATTGGGTTCTATAAATTCTTCAGCAGAATCCGAGTTCTCTAGCATACCGAAGACCACCTTTCTGAGTTCTGAGACATCCTTTTTAAGATCAATCAAAACCTTATAAAAAATATCCCTTTCAGACACATCACTTTCCTTACCTTTTTCTTTATAGAGTGCAGGTAAATTATTCTCAGCACGTTCAGGCAAATATTTCCTCAGAATATCAGCAGTAATATGCGGGCCCTCCTCAAGTACAGATACTTGCTCTGCTATGTTTTTAAGTTGGCGAATATTTCCTGGCCAACGATAATTCATAAGGAGTTGCTCTGCGTCGAGTGTTAACTCCATCATTTCATTTCTGTATTTTTCAGAGGCATCAAAAGCAAACTTTTGAAACAGAAGAGCAACATCTCCAGGTCGTTCTCTTAATGGTGGAACCGCAATAGGTAAAGTAGCAAGTCTATAGTATAAATCCTCTCTGAACTTATCTCTTTCAACTTCTGTGATCAAGTCCCGATTAGTTGCAGTAATAATTCGAACGTCGGTCTTTTGAACCTTACTGCTACCTACACGAATAAATTCTCCATTTTCGAGCACACGAAGCAATCTACTTTGGGTTTCTAGAGGAAGTTCACCTACTTCATCAAGGAAAATAGTTCCTCCATTGGCACTTTCAAAATAACCCTTTCGATCATCTAAAGCACCAGTAAAAGCTCCTTTATCATGACCAAATAATTCAGAGTTAATTGTACCCTCAGGTAAAGCACCACAATTAATTGCTATAAAAGGGCCATGTTTTCGGGGACTTAAATGATGAATAATTTTAGAAAATGACTCTTTTCCACTACCACTCTCCCCTTGGATGTATACCGTAAGTTCAGTTGATGCTACACGCATAGCGGTTTGCAAAGCATAATTAAGCTTAGCTGAGTTTCCTATTATTCCAAATCGTTGTTTTACTTGTTGTAAATCCATTGATAACTGCAAAAATGGCAGATTTTTTCGATTTTCTGGCAGTCAAATGATTTTTATTGCTAGGAATAGAATCTAATTATCCGTCACACAAACAGAAGTTGTAATTTTAATTTACTTTAAAGCGTAGTTTTTAATCTCAATCGAGTAGGGCATGATAGCTTGAACACTTTGCTTTGTGCCCCAACGTTCAATATCATTGAGTTGTTTCACATAGGATTCAAAACCTGTATTTTTAACCATTTGCTGAAGTTGTGAAGATAAGCTTGTATTTCCTTGAATCTTATTAACCATCTCTATGATTGGATCTTTAGACTTAGGCATTTCTTTGAGTCTATAATTTTCAAGATCAGCTTCCTTAGCAGCTAAAGCAATGGCGTCTTCTAACCCACCTAATTCATCTACTAACCCAACTTCTTTAGCCATTTTTCCTGTCCACAGTCTACCTTGAGCAACTGTATGAACTTCTTCTTTAGTCATTTTTCTACCGGCAGCAACTCGAGTCAAAAAGGTATCATAAATTTTATCAACTATCGAACCGATATATTTTTTTTGTTCAGATGTCAATGGTCTATCAATTCTTCCCATATCCGAATTTTTACCTGTACCTACATACTCAAAGGTTATTCCCATCTTATCATTAAGAAGTTTTTGAGCGTTAGGTAATAACCCAAATACCCCAATAGAACCAGTTATAGTAGTAGGTTCTGCTAAAATTTTAAGAGCTGGTGTAGCAATGTAATAACCACCACTTGCAGCCACGTCACTCATACTAACAATAAGCGGCTTTTCGTCTGCTAAAAGCTTTGCCTCTCTCCATATAATATCGCTTGCAAGTGAACTACCACCTCGACTATCAATTCTAAAAACAACTGCTTTAATTTTATCATTAATTCTAGCTGATTTTAGTGTCTTAGCCATATCATCTGCGGCAATTTGGGTACCATCACCTTTACCTCCTACAATATCTCCACTTGCATAAATAACCGCAATTCGATCACGACCACTACCCTGAGCTCTGAGACTCTTGGCATATTTTTTCTCAGAAATGAGAGGCACTTTTTTATCATCATCCTTACCCATTCTTTTTTTCATGGTACTATAAAACTGATCTTTGTACAAAGCCTGATCAATATATCCTGCATTGATAAAATCACCTACTGATTTCATTTTAAGCTGGTCAGCATCTGTTTTTAGTTTATCTATGCTTATTCCTCTAGCATCAGAAATTTTCGACAATACTTCATCGTAAACTGAATTGATATACGCCTCCATCTGTAATCGATTTTCAGGACTTAATTTTTTTCGAGTAAATGATTCTACTGCACCCTTAAATTTACCTGCTCTAATGGCTTGTACTTCGATACCCATTTTTTCTAAAGCACCTGCGAAAAATGAAACTTGACCCACCATGCCTGTAAACGACATTTCACCTTCTGGATTTACAAAAACACTATCTGCAACAGATGCCATGTAATAAGTTGGGAAATAATAGTAATCAGCATAGGCATAAATAAATTTTCCGGAAGATTTAAAGTCAGCTAGCTTATTACGTATTTCACTAATTTTAGCATAACCTGAGGAAAAGGTGGTTAAGTCTAAAATGATACCCTTTATCTTATCGTCATCTTTAGCTTGATCAATTGCTCGAAGTATTTTGTTAAGCCCAAGTGGAATATTTGCGTTGGGATCCAAAGCTGACAATACCACGATTGGGCTATCATCAATAGACTTATCTGCTAGGGGATAGTTCAATTTCATATTAAGCACACCATCTGAAGGAATTTTAACCTCTGGTTTTGCTTTGGAAGCAACTCCAATACCAATAAAAATTACAGAAACAATAAATAAAACTATCGCTAGGATATAACCTAGAGCCGATGCAAATACTACTTTAAAAAAACGCATATGGTAAAACTTTTATACTTTAATAAACTAAAACTTTTGAAGCTACTGCTCCGATCTTAGTTTTAAAAAGTACGAAGTAAATACCGGAATTGGAATTATTAAAAGGGATATCGTTTAAAGTCGGTGATATATCGTTTAAAACCACTTGTCCATTTGAATTCCATATTTCTATGCTGTAAGCGTCTTTGGGCAAGTTTTCAATATGTATCATTTTGTTGTGCATAAGATACACCGCCTTAACAGGTTTTGGAATCAACTTTTTTATTGATGCCTGACCTATGGTAAAAGTCACAGGAATTTTTATTACCCTCCCTATCTGAGCGTCGATATTTATCCAAATTTCATCCTCGTAAGTCCCCTCTGGTAGAGATTTGAATGTTACTACTAAAGCAGATACATCACCTGGAGTTACAGTACTTTCTAAAGATTTAATAATAATGTTATTGCTTTTAGTAAATATGTCTGTTATATCAGAAATTTGAATATTTCCAGTATTGACAAGGTATATCGTTCTTTCTGTTGATGGTGATACATAACTATAATTGATTTGTTGCTGCGATACTTCAATCGTTTTAATTTCAGGTTTTGGATCATTAGAACCTATTTTATTCATACGTTCGATAAACTCCGGATGATCAACAAATGGGTTTCTATTTTTTTGATATCCAAATATCTTTTCATTTCGTTGAATATCCCATGCTGTTGGTTGAAAGGTAGTATGCCATTGTTTGAGAATGCCTTCTTGGCTATTAATAAAGTTATTATAGTTCTGGTATCGTATAGCAAAGTATAGCATCGCCCTTGCTGCAGCTCCTTTGTGTTCATCCCTAGGTTCGAATACACTACTTCCATATTTACTTCCGCCACCTGTCCAACTGGGGTTAGCTACCACTCCAAAAGGATGGTTACCTCTTCTACTATTTGTGCCGCCATCAGAAGGGAATAAGTGATGAATATCAGCACGTTGTGGTTCGTTGGAACTACCAAAACTTTGCGGCCAAGTGTGCTCGCAATTCATACTATTTGCATTGGCACCACTTCGCGTACTAAAAGTGGACACTCTACCTGTATAAACACAAGTTACGTTACCATTTTGATTGTCAATATCACCATACATATTGTCCCTTGCATTAGTGTAACCTAAGTTTCGATAATTTTTAGCTAATATGGATTTCAATTCATCTTTTAAATCTTGATAGCTTTTATTAAAAGTTGATGAATAATATGCGTCCTCATATCTCCCATCTCCTTGAATATCAATTCGATATTCCGCACCATCATCCAATACAACAATGAGTTCCGAATTATAAGCAATGTTATGTCTTGGTTTGAAGGTTACCCTGATTTTCGAGGTAGCTCCAACCCCCATTTCATTATTAGTTACACTGCAAGAAAAATCATCTGAGTACAATATGGTTTGATCGACCTTAACTGGATAGGTATTTTTATTGGTAATGTCTACCGCTATTTCCTTTTCCTCTGTGGTGAGTACATCACCAAAATCTATGGAGGGTGAAGAGAGTGTGAGTTGGGCCTGTGCAAAAAAAGCACATAGGATTAAAACGCTTAAAAGATTGTATTTCCGCATGGCAGCAAAGGTAATCAGAAATGAGTAACCTATTGTCAGTGCCAAACAAACTAAAAAACGAAATAGTGAATCAAAATTCAACGATATACGCTTTAGTAGCAAGGAATAGAATCGAATATTAAATCATTGCATTCATGTAAATAAAAAATTAGGCATATCTAGGATAAACAGATCCAGTAATCCCTTTTTTTGCATAAACTACTTTATCAAAATCACATAATTGGTATTTTTCAATAAAATAAAGAGTATAATTTGTACATATTTGTAAAAATTAATAATAATCAAATAAGACAAACTAATAAGTCAATGTAAAGAGCGAATAGGAGCAAAAAGTCTTGCAAATTGATAGGAGTCAGCAGTTATTTAACTGCAAAATATTTTTCGAACCAACAGATTTGGTTTGACTAAATTTGTAGATTAAAGTTAGATAAGAGGCTTACTTAAAGCCGGGATAGCTGCTGCACCTTTTAACTATCAAAAAAAAGAAATATTAAAAAATATGAAAGTACTAGTAACAGGTCCAGACGGTGTATTGGGCTCCAATATCGTAAGAGAACTATTGAGCCAAAACTATCAAGTAGTAGCTATGGCAGAGGATGGAAAGGCTTCTCCCACCATAGATAGCTTGCCCATAACCAAGGTAGGCGGTAACCTACTCAATACTGACGATATAGATCGTGCGGTACGCGGAGTAGATTATGTAATACACTGTGCGGCAATTACTTCCATGTTTCCTGCTCGTTCGGAAGTGATTAATAATGTAAATATTGGTGGGACACAATCGGTAATAGATGCGTGTATCATACACAAAGTAAAGCGACTTATTTACATTGGTACTGCTAATTCTTTTGCCTCTGGCACAAAGGAAAATCCTGGTACGGAGCAAAATGGATACGATGGAGCAAAGTATGGCCTAGACTATATGGACTCTAAATATGAGGCTCAGCTCCTCGTGCAACAAGCGGTGGAAGAACGTGGTTTGAACGCCGTAGTAATTAACCCTACTTTTATGATAGGACCTTATGATTCTAAGCCTAGTTCTGGTCAAATGATACTAAGCGTTTTTAATGGTAAGGTACCTGGTTATGGAGATGGAGGAAAAAATTTTGTTGCAGTAAAAGATGTAGCATTGGCTGCTACACGTTCCCTTACGCGAGGGGAAAAAGGGAATTGCTACATTGTAGGTAATGAAAACCTCACGTACAAAGAAGCTTTTGACAAAATTTCACAGACTTTGAATTGCAAAAAAATTAGTCGTAGGTTATCACCTTGGGCAATGAATTTGTTTGGTAACATCAATTCCAGACTTGGAACCATATTAGGTTACACTCCTGGAGTAACTAAGCAGTTGGCGAGGCTAGCAAGTGAGGGACATTACTACTCCGCAGATAAAGCACAAAAGGAATTGGATTTAACGCTTACACCCATAAATTCTGCTATTGCGGAGTGTTTTGAATGGTTTAAGGTCAATGGATACGTGAAATGAGCAAAGCATTTCAAGGTAAAGTGGCCATCATAACAGGATCATCATCGGGCATAGGTAAAACCACCGCGATACAATTGGCTCAGCAAGGAGCCTCTGTGGTAATTAATGGTAGGAGTATGGATAAACTGGAGATGCTTAGAGTCACAATGGAGGAAGAAGGACTTTGCGTGTTAGCCATAGCTGCAGATATTACCTCTTGTAAAGAATGTGAGCGACTCATAGACGACACAGTAAAGTACTTTGGGCATGTAGATATTTTAATTAATAATGCCAGTTTGACGATGAACGATACATTTGAGAATATTCACCCCGATACGTTCAATCAAGTATTGCTAAGCAATACACTAGGAGCAATGATGCCTACTAAGGCTGCTCTAGCTCAACTTAGAAGATCAAAGGGGAGTGTATTGTTCATTTCTAGTTTGGCAGGGTTACATGGATTGCCTGCCTGCTCAGCATATTGTGCGGGTAAAATGGCTCTTACTGGTTTTTGGCAATCGCTCAAAATAGAACTTGATCATACGGGGATACACTTTGGTATATGCTATGTGAGTTTTACCCAAAATGACAAGGATAAGCGGATGCTCGCAGGAGCGGGAGAGCTAGTAGAGGTAGAGGAGCGACCAGCAATATTAAAGCAAACTCAAGAGCAAGTTGCAAAAGCTATAGTTAGATGTGTCAGAAAACGAAAGGCAAAGGTGGTGCTATCTCGTTTTGGTAAGTTTATCAGCGTTTTGTTTAGGTACATGCCACGGTTTACGATGTTCTTCGTTACACTTGTCAATAACCGCCGTAAAGCTGCCTAGACTCTATGCGAATTGGTTCAGATTTCAAGAAGGTAACTTTTGTCGTGGAAGGATGGCAACTGCTTGAACCAAACGCACTTATAGGCGACACTCTTTTGGCGATGATATGTTTTGGTATGGCCGTAACCATTTATCAATGGAGGACACATTCTCTGTATTTTAAGTATTGGATTGGATTTTTTGTGATTTTTGGATGCAGCTTATTGCTCGGCGGTATCGGGCATACGATGTTCAATTATTGGGGAGTCAGGGGTAAATATTTTAGTTGGTTTTCATCCTTAATTAGCCTTTATCTATTGGAAAGGGCAGTGATATCAAAAGATAGAAATTTACGGAGAAAGAGATGGTTAACAAGCCTTGCAAAGTTCAAAGTTGGGATGCTAATTGCTACTGAAGTAATGGTAGTGTCTATTTTTGATTTGAGTATAGATTCTCATTTAGGACTACTCGTACCGTCTATAGCTACAGCTACCTCGCTGCTGATTTACTGTGGTTTTGTGGCTTTACAGTTGAGTAGGAACGTGCATCCATCCTTCCGACACCTCTCGTGGGCATTGATGATTATGTTACCTACAGCAGTGATTCAAGGATTCAAAATAAGTATTCATCCTTTATTCGACCGCAATGACTTAAGTCACATTTGTCTTATGATGATGCTTATTTTCTTCTGGAAATCAATAAGGGGTTATTATATCTTTATTACTTCTACCGATGAATCAAAAATGGGATAGTTATACAACGACCTAACAAACATAACTGAGATACAAAATATTTATTAGGGTGAATCAAGAAAAATATACTTTATTGAACTCAAAATCAATGTGTATTTATGAATCATATCTATCATATGACGGTCAATTACAGACAAACAAAAAAGCGAAATAATGAACCAAAATTCAACTACTCCGATCTATCAGATACGTTGAGACACATATAGAATCTTTGAAAGAGGTTTTTTTACTCAATGAAGTAAAAAATTATTATATTAGATTGTTTAATTACAAAAACAATGAAACACATACACATTCTTTTAATACTAATTTTAACTATATTTTTTACGAACTGTAATGTTATAAGACCAGGCAGAGTAGGTGTAAAACAAAGACTTGGAAAACTAGACAACAAAGTCTACAAAGAGGGTATAGTTTTTTTTAATCCATTTGTTGTTAAAGTAATTAAAGCATCTATTCAGACAAATAACTTAAAGCTAATATTAAATATACCAAGCAAAGAAGGACTGAGTGTTACCTCTGAAATTTCTATTTTACATAGAATAGAACCAGATAGTATTCAAAAGGTATTAAGAACTTATGGACGTGACTATGCATCTATTATCAGTAGTGTATTTAGGTCAGCTTCTTCAGACGTATGTGCTAAGTATTATGCCAAAGATATGCACTCAGGAATGAGGGCCAACATAGAACAGTCTATAAAAAATAAAATGTATGAACTACTTGAGGGTAGCGGTATCATAATTGAATCTGTTCTTATGAAAAGTATAAAATTACCCGGTGGACTTGCTAAGTCAATAGAGCAAAAACTTCAAGCCGAACAAGATGCAATGCGAATGGAATTTATATTAAAACAAGAAAAATTAGAAGCTGATCGGAAAATAATTGAAGCTAAAGGAACAAGAGATGCTCAAAAAATATTAGCTGAGGGCCTTACGCCAGAAATAATAAAACTGAAGAGTATTGAGGCATTCCGAGAGTTGTCAAAATCAACGAATAGTAAAATCATAGTTACAGATGGTGAAGCTCCTCTGCTTATAGATTAGAATGCATATTTTTAAAATCCCATTATTTTTTGAATGATTAATTTCTTCACTTTAAATACGCCAATAAAAAAATACATGGCAAATTCACCCTGTATTGGAGTGAATTATCATTGGATAATAATTCTATTTTTTTGAAGACAAGTAAACCCCGATACCTCGCTTTAGGTTCTTACAGCTTTAACTCCATCCAAACTATTGATCATGCCATGCTCCAAGATTACCAATATTGGCTTAACTCAATTATAAATAAATCAATTAAAATCAGTGGTCAATCTGAAAAAATGAGATTTCAGTTTTACTCAAAAAACCTTCAATTAATGAAGAAATTGACCAATAATCTTTCCCTCACTTAATAGCACTTAGTTAAACATATCTCATCTACATTGACAATTTATCAGTTGATTAGTCATTAAACACTGATTGAAAGTAAAAAAAATGATGTTGATTTGCACCATGCTTTCACCACTTACAGCAATTAGCCCGATCGATGGGAGGTATCACAATAAGGTAAATGAATTAGCTCCTTATTTTTCTGAATACGGTTTATTCAAATATCGCGTGTGGATTGAAATAGAATATTTCATTTCATTATCTAAATTGGGATTGAAACCTTTCCCAGAAATATCAAAAGAAAACCAGACTTTTTTGAAAACTATCTATCAAAATTTTAATGAAGAAGATGCTTATCAAATTAAGGAAATTGAGAAAACAACCAATCACGATGTAAAAGCTGTAGAGTATTTCATAAAAAACAAACTCAAAGGAACTTCTCTTGAACCATACAGTGAGTTTGTACACTTTGGTCTGACCAGTCAAGACATTAACAATACTGCTGTTCCTTTTAGTATGCAGTTAGGTATTGATGAGGTTTTGATACCTACTATTAAGAATAGCTTAGAACAAATTGAATCTTTTGCCAACGAATGGAAAAAAGTACCTCTTCTCTCTAGAACTCACGGACAAGCTGCAACACCTACCACTGTAGGTAAAGAGTTTGCTGTTTTTGCAGAACGAATTCGAGTTCAACTAGACACACTTATTCATACATCCATAAGTGCCAAATTTGGAGGTGCTACGGGTGCATTCAATGCTCACAGACTGGCTTTCCCAGATGTGAATTGGCCAGAATTCGGTGACCGATTAGTTAATGAATTAGGGTTAGTTAGAAGCTATCCTACAACCCAAATTGACCACTATGATCAATTGGCAGCTGTGTTTGATGCTCTGAGGCGTATTAATATTATCCTTATGGATTTTGCTAAAGATGTTTGGCAATATATCAGTATGGATTTCTTCAAACAAAAAATTGTTGCGGGTGAAATTGGGTCAAGTGCTATGCCACATAAAGTCAATCCGATTGATTTTGAGAATGCTGAGGGAAACCTCGGTATTGCCAATGCATTATTTGATCATTTAAGTAATAAGCTACCCATCAGTAGACTTCAAAGGGATTTGACAGATAGTACAGTATTGAGAAATGTTGGTGTTCCCCTTTCCCACACATTAATTGCTATTAAAAGCTTGAATAAAGGAATGGGGAAACTCATCTTAAATGAAGAGGCTATCCATGCAGATTTAAATAAAAATTGGGCTGTTGTAGCGGAAGCTATTCAAACCATTTTGAGACGTGAAAAAGTGGAAGGAGCATATGAACTACTAAAAGACCTCACAAGAACCAATGACGGTATCAACGAACAGAGTATTACTTTGTTTATAGCTAAATTGGACGTTTCTGATGCTGTTAAAATGGAGATAAGCAAAATCACTCCGTTTAACTACCTTGGATATGCAACAGAATAAAAAAACATTAGTGATTGGTGCATCACCTAAAGCAGAAAGGTATAGCTTTAAGGCTACCCAAATGTTGCAAGAATATAATCATGAAGTGGTTCCATTTGGGATTAAAAAAGGAGCCATCGGAACACTTAATATCATGAACCATTGGCCCAAAAAAGAATCATTTGACACAATAACACTTTATGTTAATTCAAAACTACAAGAGCAATACAATGAAAAAATTATAACTCTAAATCCCAAACGAATTATTTTCAATCCAGGAACAGAAAATGAAAAACTAGCCAATATGGCTAAACAAAATAATATTCAAACCACAAATGCATGTACCTTAGTACTTTTGCGATCAAATCAATATTAAGAAATGAAAAATATTCCATTCATTCTATTAGCCCTATTCATCATAAGTTGTACAAAAAGTCAAGAGTCGCTTTTAGCCGAAATTCAAGCTTTTGAAAAATCTGAAAAAACAGGAACTCAAGAAGGACTCGAAGAATTATCTAAACTCCATAAATACTACGGACTAAAATATTCCGACACCAAGGCTAACACTTATTTATACAATGCCGCCCAATATTACTTTTATGAAAATGACACTACAGAATCGATCGATCTTTTATCCGAATACATTACCCGAGATGATAGTTCCGATCGATATAGAAATGCGGCTATCAATTTAGCCATTATGCATGCTAGAGAACATCAATATGATAAATCTCAAGATTTAATAAATGAAATCTTGGATAAAAATTTACCTACACCCGCCCAATGGCAAGACATCATTAAACTGTATCAAAATAAAATTTCGGATGCTACCACAATCCTGCAACCTAAAGACTTTGAAAATTTAACTATGGGATACACTGCCGTAGGAAGATTTAGTGATGCAGTTAGAACATTAGATAATGCTATTGTAAAATGGCCAAAATTTGAAAATCGAAATAATCTCATTTATCGTGCAGGATTCATCGCATGGGAATACCTGCAAGACACTAAACTAGCAGAAAAATATTACACCCAATTTTTGAATGAATATCCGAATAATGAAAAGGCTTCAGAGGTAAAAGAAATTCTGAATTCGGGAATGCTAGAAATGTCTGACGAGGCCATACTTAACATGTTAAAAGGTAAATAATGCCCATAGCACTTATCACAGGAACAACTGCAGGAATTGGAGCTGCATCTGCTAAAATTCTTGCTGAGAATGGGTATGATTTAATTCTAAATGGTCGTCGAAATGATCGTCTCGAAGAGCAAAGCAGACAACTCACAAATCAATATGGTATTCAAACGAAAATCATGCATGTTGATATTCGAGATCATGAGGAGGTAGAAAAATACATTACTAATTTATCTTCAGAGTGGAATTCGATTGATTTACTTATCAATAATGCGGGATTAGCAGCAGGATTAAGCAGCATTGAATCTGGAAGTATTGATCACTGGAATCGAATGATTGATACCAATATAAAAGGTCTTTTGCATGTAACAAAATACGTAACTCCTTTACTCAAAAATACAAAAGGACATATTGTCAATATTGGTTCTATTGCAGGTAAAGAAGTTTATCCAAATGGAAACGTATATTGTGGTACAAAGCACATGGTGGATGCACTAAATAAGGCTATGCGAAGAGAATTAGCAGAATTTGGAGTTCGTGTTACAAGCATTAATCCAGGTGCTGTGGAAACTGAATTTTCCGTGGTGAGACTTGATGGAAATTTTGAGAAAGCTAAAAAAGTCTATAACGGTTTTGAAAATCTAGTAGCTCAAGATATCGCTGATGCAATTTGGTTTGCAGTGAGCCGTCCTAAGCATGTTAACATCAATGAACTAATCATCATGCCATCAGCACAACCCGCTGCTGGCGAAGTAATTCGAAACAAAGGACTTTAAATTAATAACCAGAAGCTCCAGCTAGACGAGTATCCCTAGAATGAATACTCATGACAGGAAATGCACTGCTATTGACTAACTGTTGTGCATA